>Ga0070724_10000808_pt1 | contig 20400 bp, 16 predicted proteins | sample tdDd001_FD_67278 | JGI IMG/M metagenome (GOLD analysis project Ga0070724, IMG submission 67278) | Marine sediment microbial communities from the Atlantic coast under amendment with organic carbon and nitrate - tdDd00.1 | ecosystem: Environmental > Aquatic > Marine > Coastal > Sediment | place... | reverse complement strand
TTAATTTGGAGCGACACACGAGGTTCGAACTCGTGACCTCAACCTTGGCAAGGTTGCGCTCTACCAGCTGAGCTAGTGTCGCATTGTTTTCAATCGGGCTTTGCCGTGAGAACGAGGCGTACTTTAACCGATTTAATTAATGAGTCAACAGAAATTTTATTGATTTTATTCAAGTGGTTAAAATCCGATCTTAACTGGTTTTTATTAGCCATGTATCGCGCAATATTGCTCCATGGCGAGCCAACATAAAAAACAGTCACAACACTGCTTGCCACAAAGAGAGGACGATTTTTTGTTTTAGGCTAATTGATAAAGTGGTTACTCCGTACTTCAATCCCTCTATAAATCACAGAATCTACGCAAAAATATTGTTAGTGTTACGTTTTAACTATTTGCCATACTGAATGAAACTTTCCCAACTGAACGCCTTTCAAGCCATTGTCGAATGTAAGACCATTACCGCCGCAGCCGAACGGCTCAATTTAAGTCAGCCAGCTGTTAGCCGCCTACTCTCCGCTCTCGAAGCTCGTCTTGGGTTTGATCTCTTTATTCGTAAACGAAATAGCTTAACTCTAAGTGATGAAGGCGCCGCTTTCTATTTGGAAGTCGCGAAAGTCTTTGAAGCGATGAATGGGCTGGATCATGCCACCCAATCGATTCGCGCTCGGCATTTTGGCACACTCAATATTGCCGCGATGCCACTGCTATCCAATGCCTTTTTACCCCGTATTTTGGCTACCTTCTTAAAACAGAATCACAATGTAAAAGTGGGCTTTAAAACTTACCGCTCGGAAGACGTGCTGCGCCATGTGCAAAGCCAAACAACAGACATTGGCTTTGCCTTTATTGATGAGCCGTTGGCGGGGATCACAGCGCAACGAGTTTCTTGTGAATGTGTCTGTTTACTGCCAGCAGACTCTTCTCTGGCGCGCAAAGACTATATCGAAATCAAAGATATCGCCGACCAAATCCTCATTCGCTACGAGAAAGACCACATCCAAAGACAAATTGATCGTCTATTACGCCGTAACGACCTAACTATTGTAGAACAAGTCGAAGTGTCATTAGCCTCAACGGCCGCCGCCTTAGTGCGCGAAGGCGTTGGGATCACGATTACCGACCCATTGACCGCCCACATGGCCAGTGAACACCCCAACGTGGTTATGCGCCCTCTCACTTTTAGTTTGCCTTTTGAGTTCGATATTCTTTACCCAGCATTAAAACCCATTCACCGACATGCTGAACGCTTCATTGAAGAGTTTCTATTGCTAGCAGATTCTATGGGGATACAGCTTAAAATTGGTCCAACACGGGACTTAATTGACGAGCAAACTTGATAAGCTCACAGAATACCCAAGCGTTACTCAAGCACAAACACTGAAATTTATCCTTCTTTATTAGTCAGTTAAATTAGATATAAATGTCAGTATAACTTTTTTGCATACTGACCTCAGCCTTAGTCAATGTTCATACTTCTTGCGCCTTTTTATTGTGGTTAGCAACTTAACCACTGCAAGGAATCAACATGACTACTCGTGTTTCTATCATCGGATCCGGTAACGCTGGGCTCACGGCCGCTTATCATTTTTCTCTTCACGGCGCGAATGTCTGCCTGTATGGCGCGCAGGGTTTCGACCAACCTCTAACAGATATTGAGCAACGTGGTGGCATTGAAGCCCTGGCAAGCTTCAATGACGTTCCTCTCGACTTTGCCGGTTTTCAGCCTATTGATATGGTGACGCGCGAATTAAAACAAGCGGTGGCCTATTCTGACTTATTGATCCTTCCCGTTCCTTCGTTCGCTCAAGAGCCGCTATTCACCGCTATGCTTCCCCACCTGCATGACGGGCAAACCATCATGTTAATGCCAGGCAATTATGGCTCACTCGTCCTTAATCAAATTAAAAACGACCTTGGTTATCAAGAGCTGGACATCACCTTTGTCGACGCTATCTCTATCCCTTGGGCAACACGTATTGTTGGCCCTGCGCAACTGGCAATCCTTGGTATGAAAGAATTTCTTCCTGTTGCCGCCCTTCCGGCACATAGAACCTCGTCTGCCATCGAACAGCTCCAGCAAGTGATGCCGCTGCCCCTTACTCCACTTTGTAACGTGATAAGTGCAGGACTAGAAAACATCAACTTTGGTGGTCATCCACTGCTCACGACCTTAAATATGGGCCTATTAGAAAACTTCGATGGGCAGTTTAACTATTACAAAGACTGCTGCTCGGTGTCCACGGCGAAAGCGGCAGCGGTTATGGAGAAAGAGCGTCAAGCCGTGGGCAAAGCACTGAATCTCGACCTAGAGCCCGAACTCGACGCCATGAATGCTCTTTACGCCATGCAATGCGAAACGGTCTATGAAATCAACCGCACCTCAGAAACGCACGGCAAACTCAACAGCGCACCAAACTCGGCCAGTAATCGCTACATCACAGAAGATGCCGCGTACTTACTGGTGCCTTGTTTTGAGTTTGGAAAGTTAACCGGTATCCCAACCCCATTAGTAAACGCTTGCCTACAGATCGATAACGCGTATAACGACACCAACTACTTTCAAAGTGGACGTACTTTGGAAAAGATGGGGCTTGCTGGCATGTCAGTCACCGAGATCATGGACTTTGTCGCGTAATAATAAAAACTAGAAGAGGACATTCTCATGAAGACAATGAAGTTTCCATCTGCGTACACCATCTTAATGATCTTAACCGTCGTAATGGCGGCCCTGACTTGGCTGATCCCCGCTGGCCAATACCAAATGGAGAGCAACGAAGCCTTAGGACGAATGGTGCCCCTTGTGGGCTCCTACCACACCGTTGATGCGAACCCACAAGGGATCGTCGACATACTGATGGCACCGATCCAAGGTTTCTACGACCCGAATGATTACGTAGCACGCGCAGTTGACGTTGCACTGTTCGTGTTGGTAATTGGTGGCTACCTCGCGGTAGTGACAACAACAGGCGCTATCGATGCGGGCATCGCTGGCACCATGAGTAAACTCGGTGGCAAAGAGAAATGGATGATCCCTATTTTAATGGGCCTATTCGCACTCGGCGGCACTGTTTACGGCATGGCGGAAGAAACGATCCCGTTCTACGCCCTGCTCATTCCGGTCATGATAGCGGCTGGCTATGACAGCATCGTTGGCGTTGCCATTATTATGATTGGCGCAGGCATTGGCTGCTTAGGCTCAACCATCAACCCTTTTGCGACAGTGATTGCATCAAATGCTGCTGAAGTTAACTTTATGGATGGTATTGGCCTTAGGGTTGCGATTTTGGTTATCGGCTGGCTGGTGAGCGTTGTCTACGTGATGCGTTACGCTGATAAAGTCAAACGAGACCCGGCTCAATCTATCGTTGCCAGTCAAAAAGAGTCGAATGAAAAGCACTTTTTGCATGAAAAGAGCCAAGCCGCTCCCGAGCTCAATAACACTAGAAAACTGGTCTTAGTCATTTTTGCCTTAACTTTTGCGGTCATGATGTGGGGCGTATCACTAGCGGGATGGTGGATGGCAGAACTGTCGGCGCTGTTTATTGGCTCTAGTATTATTGTAGGATTGGTTGGCCGTTTATCGGAAACGGAAATCACCAATAGCTTTGTCGATGGCGCACGGGATCTGCTTGGGGTAGCGCTGATCATCGCCATCGCACGGGGTTTAGTTGTTGTGATGGACAACGGCAACATCACCCACACCATTCTCAACTTCGCCGAAGGGTTACTGGCAGGCTTGCCGCAAATTACCTTTATTAACGCAATATATTGGGTAGAAGCGGTGTTGTGCTTAGTGGTGCCATCATCATCTGGCTTAGCGGTTCTGTCTATGCCAGTTTTGGCCCCGTTAGCAGATTTTGCTGGCGTCAGCCGCGAGCTCGTCGTAACGGCGTTCCAGTCTGCTTCTGGGTTACCCAACTTGGTTACCCCAACTTCAGGAGTGGTAATGGGTGGATTAGCCATCGGCCGTATCGGTTATTCATCATGGCTTAAGTTTATTGGCCCATTAATCGGCATTCTAACAATTATGGTCATGGCACTGCTCAGTTTAGGCGTGGTGATCGGTTAGTAAACACCCTCAGATGATAGTGGCTAATCGAGATTAGCCACTTCTCGAAGCTCCACCTGATACCCCCTGCTCGCTTACTTGCTTACTCTCTTGCTACAAAAAATCTCACATCGTGATCTTGGTGCTATTGATAAAATAGACAGACCCCAATCTCCATGCTGTAATCCGAATGACACGCTATGTGTTTTCGATTGTAGAGTAAACCATGATTCAATCTGTGATGTTAGAGAATGGCTGTAAGGTAGATTTACTTCAGCCGGATGTATCCCATACCCTTGTACGTAACGAAGTCGAACTCAAGTTTCAAGGCATTCACAACGAAGCAATTCCAGAGTCCTATTTAGTTGCCCGTATTTCTTCAGCCTGTGAGCATCACGTCCAATTACTTGGCGATGGCTTCCAAATGCTCGCCCAAACAGGCGGTACCTTTGACCAGCTCATCGATATTGGTCGCTGCCCAGATAATAACGAAAGCTATCGTATCTACCCGAATGACGCCGCCAAGCGTTTCTACAATTACTTGGTATTCGAGCAGGCAGATGGCTACCATCTATTTGGCTTTACTTCATGCCACCGTTTCGCGGGGTACTTTGAAATATCCCCAACCTCAATCGGGTTTGATATTGACGTTTATCTTGATGGTGAAAACAGCCATCCAGAAAACTGGGACACTAACCAACTCGAAAGCTTTTGTGCGCTTCAGGGTGAGTCACTGTCCGAGCTCTATGCTGAATATTCAACGCTTATCAAACAGCGTCATGGGCTGCGTTCCGGCGTGAAGCAGAACGCGCCGATCGGTTGGTGTTCTTGGTATGCCTACTACGCCGATGTCACCGAAGACAATATCAAGCTTAACGTAGGCCAAATGCAAGAGACGCTTGACGATCTCGAACTGGTGTTGCTTGATGATGGCTATCAAGCCTTCATGGGTGATTGGCTCTCCCCTTCAGATAAATTCTCTGGTGGCGTCAAAGAGCTTATCCAAACCATCAAAGAAAAAGGCAAAAAGCCCGCCATTTGGATGGCGCCGTTTATTGCTCAACCAGAGTCAGAAGTCTTTAACCAGCACCCCGATTGGTTTGTAAAACACACTGACGGCTCACTTCTCAAAGCCGAAGATGTGACTTACGGAGGCTGGCGCTGCACACCTTGGTATATTTTGGATACGTCTCACCCTGAGGTGCAAGCGCACCTTACTCACGTGGTAAAAACCATGAGAGAAGACTGGGGGGTTGAGCTGTTTAAATTAGACGCCAACTACTGGGGCACCCTAAAAGGCGTTCGCCATCAACAGGGAGTCACGGGTGTTCAAGCGTATCGAATGGGAATGGAGGCAATAGCAAAAGGCGCCGGTGATGCGTGGTTACTCGGCTGTAATGCGCCGATGTGGCCTTCACTCGGATTAGTGGATGCGATGCGAGTCTCCGATGATGTCGAGCGTCAACCCCATCGCTTTGAGCAAATCGCCAAGGAAACCTTCTATCGCTCTTGGCAGCACCGTAAACTGTGGCAAATAGACCCAGATTGCGTCACCCTCACGTCACTGGCCAACCAAGCAACCGACAGAGCCAGTTATGAGTTTCACCGAACCGCCATGCTGGCTTGTGGTGGGTTACTTTTGTCTGGCGATCCACTGCCTGAAATCACCGAGTTTGCCAAAAACAGTTTTTGTAAACTCATGACAAGGCAAAAGCACAACCAGCATGCGGCAAAATTCACCTCTCTTGCCCTCAACCATGCGTTCTTGCCACTCACTGAGCATAACGATCTGCATTGTTTGTTCAACTTCAACCAAGAAGATCAGGAACACACCTTAACGGCCAACCAGCCGGTATTTTGGTATGACTACTGGACGGGAGAAAAACTCACCCCCGAGCCAACACAGGTATACCAAGTTAGGCTCAATACGGGATTACAGTCTCGAGCGCTACTCACCGCATTCCAATAACGTGTGATTTTTCCGTAACGCCAAGCTATCTCGCTTGGCGTTTTTATTTGCAGCCTTGATCTCATTAATGCAAGAAATTGCACAACAATCAAAAGCACATAAAAATAACCCCACACCGATCAAGAAATAAAACTCTGCATAATGATAACTTCATAACTGCATTATATTGAAGGAGTTAAAAATGCAAGACGCAAACGCTAGATTTCCATTCATGTCCAGGATATTAATCCTGCGCCAGTTCCTATGGGGCGCCGCTTTCTACGGTACTTACGTACTGCTAACCAAGTTCTTCTTATTCGAACTCAATTATAGTGAAGCCGATACCATCATGATGATGGGGGCATTCGGTGCGGTTGGGCCAGTATTTTCCGCCGTTGGGGGCTTTGTGGCAGACCGCTACATTGGCTCATTTCGCGCCGTGTACATCGGTTATACCACCTACACCATCGGCTTCTTTATGCTTGGCTATGGCGCAAGCAATTTAAATGTCCCTCTGTGTATCTTTTCTATTGCGCTAATTGGCTACGCTCGCGGTTTATCCGCCACCAGCCCAACGGTGTTGCTTGGCAACTCGTATTCCGAAACCAACCGTGAAGCCTTTCAACAAGGCCTTACCGTTAACTATTCGATCAACAACCTAGGGTCGTTTTCCTCAAAATACTTGTTCCCATTTATGGTGGCGTATCTCGCCTATCAAGGTAACTTCTACATCGCCTCTGCTCTGATGTCGATTACCTTAGTGTTGTTTGTTGTCTTCAGAAAACAATTTATCGAAGTCGGCAATGATATTGATAAGCGGTCTGTCAGTTTACAAACGTGGGCGCTGTTCGCTGTTGGTTCGGCCATCGCGCTTGGGTTGGTTTTCTGGGTGTTTTCTAACTTAGACGAAGGTAAGTATCTTTTATATGCTCTGGGTGCGTGCGCGATTTTGTATTTCATTTTTGAAATCACCAAAGCGACAACGGCTTACAAGTACAAAATGTGTGCGGTACTCATCACCATTTTTATCTTGATCACCTTTTATTTCTATTACGGCCAAATGCTGACATCGATGAACATCTACGCCATCAATTTGATGGGAGATGAGATCATGGGCATCATTCCTATTAGGCCCGAGTCTAATGCCGCCTTTAACCCGCTCTGGTGCTTTATTCTTGGCGGCCCCGTTATCTACATTTATGGCTGGTTAGAAAGAAAAGGATTCTCTCCTTCCATCCCAACCAAATTCGCCGCGGCGTTTGTATTTAGTGCCGTTGCATTTGGTTTATTGGGCCTATCGACCAGCCATGTTGGGCCTGATGGAAAAATCGCCGCCGATTGGATTTTGTGGGTGCACTTCTTCCAGTCACTTGCGGAACTTATTGTCGGCGCGCTCGGCGCGGGCTTTATCTTTGAAATGGTGCCGCGCTATTTGTCCGCATTCGCGATTGGCCTACGCTCTGTTGCCTTGTCTCTAAGTGGTATTTTAGCGGCCGTTATTTCGACCAAAATTGCCCTGCCTAAAGATCAAGTGCTGACCCAAGAAGTCATTGAAGGGGTGTATGCCAGTTACTTCTATAACCTGGCGATACTCGCCGTGGTGATGGCGTTGGTAACATTAGCACTGTCGAAAGTGATCGCAAACCTTGTACGTAAAGGGGAAGAGCTTGAGCGACAAAACTCTAAGCAAAATGTTGTAACCGAGCAGTAAGTAATAAGGAGTGCCAACTGATCGTTGGCATTCCTACACCAGCAAAGCAAATGCCTGGGTCTTTTCACGTGGAGTCGAGTAGTAATAGCCTTGAATATAGATATTGCTTTTCTTAAGCGCTTTGATGATCTCGACTTGCTTGATGTTCTCCACCCCCTCAATAACAACAAGTCGGCCAAAGTGCGCACACAGTTCGATCACTTGGAGTAGCGTTTGCCTTTTGTGTAAGTCTGTTTCAATGTCGTCAACATAACGTTTATCGATTTTGACCGTGGAGACGAAAGACAGGTTCAACGCATCCAAGTTGGCATAACCACTGCCAAAGTCATCTAACGAAAATCTGAACCCCAAACTGGTTAACGACTCAACCACATGTTTTAGCTCATCGCTGTAAATTAGCTGATTGTTTTCGGTGATCTCGAATATCAACCGTTCACGTAACGGCTCACAATTTAACGTTAAGGCTAATACGTCCGAGACAAAATTAGGCGCACATAAGTCATTGGTTGAAATGTTAACCGAAACCTGCGGTATCTTTTGGCTCATCGACAAACGAGCTTTCAGATCACTAATAACATTATTCAAAACAATAAAAGTAAACTGATAATGCAAATGCTCATGTTTTTCTAATATTGGAACAAAATCTGCGGGGCCAACATTGAGCGCGTTGTTCCAACGAACCAGTGCCTCATAGGCAGAAGGACTTTTATCACTTAAAGCATCATAAATGGGCTGATAGACGACATAAAAACTCTGCGCCTCGTAGCAAATTGACCGAAAGAGCTCTCGAGTTAAGTACTTCTCCTTCATCGCAGAACAATAACTTTCTTCTTGGTGAACATAGCGCCCTTCAACAGAGCTCAATGCCTTCTTCATGCCGAAAGAGAGCCTGCGCTCCATTTTATCCAGATCTGCCAATACCGATTTACTCGACATATAAAGCGACGAAATCGCATAATCCATTGCAACCAAACTGCCATCGAACATTAGTTCTTTTGGTAGGCGTTCTATGATCTTCTTTTGCTTCTCTATGACATCGTTGCTGCTTAATGGCTTGTGGACTGCAAACGCGACTATCAGATACTCTTCACTGTACACCTTCAGAAAGGTCGGACAAACGCTCTGGTTTATCTCTTTATACAATTTTTTTCTTAGTTTATCTTTGTGTGTTAAACGATATAAAGACTGCTCGGAACGCCCCACTTTTACCAAAGAGAGATGGTAATACACCGTCATTTTTCGAGCTTCTATTCGCTTCATTAGTGAAGCAAAATACTCAAAACCAAAAATATCCTTTTTTAACGACTGAAAATACTCTTCACTTTCTAACGCTCGACCATATTGAAAATCAGTATTTCTATTATCACCGTATTTAAACGCACCTATTGACAATTTTAGATAAGCGATAACAAACACGCATAGAAACATCGCTAACACAACGGTTAGAAATACCATCTCAATTTACCTTTATTAGTTCATCTTACGAAGTCATAAATGCCTATGCATGAATTCGAATAAGAAAAGTCTATGTAACTGTATAACCGAAAAAAAAAGCACATTATCACTTAGCGCAGCGTGAGCCAAGTGCAAAATTTCAACAAAACAAGCCATTAGAGCAATAACTCAATGCTAATTTATTAATATAATTAAACTTAATATCTACGAGACGTCAAAAGGAGCACCAAAAATTATTTAACTCAGTTTTCTTTTCAACCTCAACTTGAGCCACCAACGAAACAATCTAGACTAATGGGGCAATATTAGTTAACACTAACAAAAATGATATGCCACACCTTTTAATAAGGCGTGGCTAATTAAGGGAATAATGAACAAATAATATGACGACGCTAAATACGCACGGCTGAGATTTATACGTGAAGGTAATAGAGGGGAATTGAAATGCTAATTATCACGAGCAAGTTTGATATGATATCAACTGAGCGAGAATTATAAAACAAAGCAATACTCATGGCTTGGTCAGTTCATCTCTTTCTCGCGTCTTTTGCTTTCAACACGATAACAAATTACAAGCCCGATAGCCCCGCCAAGATAGGTCATCGCCAACGGAATATAGGTTGGGTAGTAAGCGTAGTTTCTGCCGAATTTTTCAGGGTAATGAGCATCGATCAGCAGATCCCACGCGATCACGGCGCCAATAAAAAACCAAATAACCGCAAAAACGATTTTGTACTTAGGCGCGAAGATGTAGCCAGTCACGACCACCACAATCGCAGCCATGAATCCAGTAACCGGCTCATACCACAGGCCCGCTAACTGGGTGAACGCATCAAAGCCAAGTATGGTAGCGCAAAACACTGCTAAAACCCCAAATGGCATGAGTGTGAAACGGATCGCTTCAAGTTTTGACATGACAGACCTCCTACAAGTAACTTGAGCTAAATAATAAAACTAATAAGCATAAAGTTCTGTCGAGAAATGTATTGAAGTGTCATGCGCTACCCTTATCTTCGACATTTAGGGGCAATTTCTAGTAGACTAGCGGCCGTTTTGTTTTACCCAATCAACGGATCTTTCGCTTTGCATACTCTTTCTCAACTCCAATCTGGCCAATTGGCTGGTATTACTCGCCTGACGTTGTCAGAAAACTTAACCACTTTTCCAATGGAGATCCTTTCTTTAGCCGACAGCCTTGAGATTTTAGATCTTTCAAACAACCAATTGAGCGACTTACCAAAAGAGATAGCCCAACTAAGCAAGCTAAAAATTATCTTTGCTTCTAATAACCGCTTTACCACTTTGCCAGAAGTGCTGAGCCAATGTGACAACCTTGAGATGGTGGGCTTTAAATCTAACCAGATTAATCACGTACCAGAAAACGCGTTACCGCAGAAATTGCGCTGGCTGATTTTAACCGACAACCAACTCGAAACCCTGCCAGAAAGCTTAGGTGAGCGACCTAGAATGCAAAAACTCGCTCTAGCAGGTAATAAGCTCACCCGGCTACCACAATCGCTGGCTAAACTCAGCAATTTAGAGTTGGTAAGAATTTCAGCAAACCAACTAGAAGAATGTCCAGACCAGTTATTAAGTCTACCAAAACTGGCCTGGTTTGCTTTTTCTGGTAACCCGTTCAGCCAAACTGACGTTAATATTCAATCGGTACCTCAGGTTTGTCCTTCGAGCTTTACTTTGCAACATGTACTTGGCCAAGGCGCGTCTGGGGTGATTTCAAAAGGCGAATGGAGCGAAAAGCAGACCCATTTCCCAGATGAAATAGCCGTTAAGGTGTTTAAGGGTGAAGTCACCAGTGATGGCTATCCAGAAGATGAGCTGCAGGCGTGTTTAAAAGTCGGCAATCACCCAAATCTAGTTCAATCACTGGCTCAAGTGAATGATAAAGGTTACCTAGCATTGATCATGAACTTGATCCCAGAGCACTTTAAAAACTTAGGTTTGCCACCCTGCTTTGACAGTTGTACGCGCGATACTTTTGCTCAAGGGTTTAAACTGACTATTCATCAGATAGATAAGATTGTTAGCCAAATGAAGGACGTATTTGCCCACTTACACGACAATCAAGTGTGTCACGGCGACTTATACGCCCACAACACCCTGTTTGATGACAAGGCCAATATCATCTTTGGCGATTTCGGCGCGGCGACTATGTATCACATGCTTAACGATACTCAGCAGCAACAAATCAAAAACATTGAGCAACGCGCACTGCACCACTTTATCGATGATTTGCTTCAAGTATGCCGAGCAGAAGACAAACACAACGACCGCTATCAAGAACTAAAGCAACTCATCGCCTAACCACAGGCCAACAAACGCAAAAGAGGGCACACGCCCTCTTCCATCTTCCACCATAAACACTTAGCTCTTAATACTTAGCATTCCGCACTTCGCTCTTACCACTTCTCTCTCCCTACCACCGCTTCATCAAACGATTCACCACATTCGGTGTATACGTCCAGCAGTGGTCAAACATCGACATCAGTTCTGGGTTGCCATATTTCGACAAACAGACTGCATGAAAGCGGTTAGTCTTAGATTTAAGCGCCGTCACCTTATCAAGAATATGCTCTGGTTGTTTTGGCGCAATAAAGTCAGAGATGACCACCATATCGCCATTGCGGTATTTATCGGTCGACATAAGTTCAAGCGAGCGCTCTATCACTGGTTCGATTTCCGTGCCGCCATGAAAACTGTAGGAAAGAAAATCGCTCGCCTCGCGCAAGCCATCTTGCTTGGTCAACTCATAGGTGATCTGCTCGGTTGAAAAAATGATCACATAGCAGTCGCGCTCTTCGGCTAATGCAATTTGCATCAGCGCGTAAGCCATGGCTTTCGCGCACTGCTCAGGGAAACCTTCCATTGAACCCGAGGCATCAACGCAAACAATAAATGGGCCTTTTTCCTTATCGACCTGTTTATTTTCTGGCGCTTGAGCCCTCACCTTACGCAGGGTTCTGCGTTTACCTTGAGTTCGGTAGTTCATTAAGCGTTTATCAATCAAATGCTTATAAAACACCACTTCAAGCTCAGGGTAGGCCAAAAACATGGTTTCGTTGGGAAGCAACTTGCTAAGATCGTCACTTTCGTGAATGCCAACAATATCGTCGGTCGCCTCGTCGCTTTTCTCCTCGACCATTTTCAGCTCTTCTGCAGGGGCTTTATTAAGGCTGGGATCATCCACATCGCTTGCCATCCGGCCGAGCATTTGGGCGATTTTTTGTAGCTCTTTGTTCTTTTTCAAAAACTCCGCGTGACGCTTCATAACCGCCAGATCAGTCTTCGATAGTTTCGCCGCTGCCATATCCCACAAACGGCCAATACTACCAATATCACCCGATTCGGTGACCGCATCCATGTTTTTCATGGTTTCGATACGTTGATAAAGGTCTGCCAGCAGTTTCTCTTTGTCAGCTTCGAGCTCTGAAACTTGGGCTTGTTTAAGCGCATCGCTTAAGCTCTTGTACCACTGATCGCAAAAGTAGTGAGCAAACATAGGGTTGTTGACCCCTTTGTTTTGTTCCAGCAGACGGCGCGCGGGAAGATAAAACGAAGAGTGCCACTCGAGTTGCCGCACCACATCGTTGATCTTGTCGAAAAACTCGTCTTCATCCCAGTGCACGACTTGTTGGTAGAGCGCGAGCTCTTTTTTAAAGTGCTCTGTCTCACACACCTTGGTCATTTTATGCTTCACTTTACCACGCCACTTAAGCAGATGGTTTTTCAGCGAGGCTTTCATGCCTTTGTTGTTTTCCGCCATCATCATCACCTGAGAGCGCCCCAGTAAATCGTTAACGGCGGTGTCGATCAGGCCTGAGTCGGCTATCATCAGTGCAAGGTTAAGTCCATCAGCGCCTAACATGTTCGCCCCTTATTCAAAAAACTGAGCCAAGTTTTGAATACGACGGATAGATTTCTCGCTCTCCAGTTTGGTTTTCTCGAGATCCAAGCCAAGAGCTTGAATCGTCGACTCCATTTGCGTTGGCAATTCGGGTTCAACAAAGCTGTGGGGTAATGCGCCATGAAAATCGGACTTTACTTGACGTAGGTGATGCTCGGCGTGAGTGAGCTGCGCTGCGGCCTGCTCGGCTTGAGTGCACCACGTTTGATGTAGGTCAGAATCAAGCCCTTTTGTGGTCACTAAGCCCACCAGTACAGAGCGATTAGCAATGTCTTTGATCACCAAACGGTTATCGGCATCGATATCAAGGCGTAAACGGCACATGTTAGTGTTTTGGTTCACATAACCATAGACATCGCCCCCCCCTTCTTTAATGGCTTTATCAAGCTCATCAATAGCCATGTATACCCAGCGGCTATCACCTTTTTCCGATTCAGAAACCGACATGTTACTTTGCAGTAAAACCAGCTTAACTAAGCCACGGGCGCTGCCCACTTGGTAACGTTTCGCCTGTGACGTATCACAGCTGTAGACTTCTTTACGTAGCAATTTGCTACTGGTTTCAATCCCAAGCTCCATCGAAAACTCCGCTTCCACTTCGTTTTGGATCTGAGTTAGCTCGTCTCGGCACAGCTCGATTTGATGGCTGATCTGGCTCTGATCGAACGCGTGATGAATGGCAAAGTCTTGCAATACCTCATTCACGATAAGGCGCGACTCTGGGCTATGCCACAAGCAGTCTCGCAGTAGGAGCAAATCCAGCGGATTAATCGATTCACGGCCATTAAAATAGGCGCTCGCTTTAAGTAGTTTTACCGCTTTTTTCCAACGCCTGTCTGAAATATAAAGTTCAGAGTGGGTAAAATCACCGCCCTGCTCCTCGACCCGCTTTTCAATTAGGGTTTTAAGGGTATACAGCTTTTCAAAACAGGTTTCGTTTAGGGTTAGCTTTTCTAGCTCTTGCTGCCAGTAGCTGTACTCTTCATCTGTGATCGCTAAGCCAGCTGGAATTGGGGCTTCTTGCGGTGTCCCAACCGTTAGCATGGAATGGAAATTCTGTTTGTTTTGAATTCGGTTAACAAACACTCGAACCAGCATTCGGTCATAGAGCGCTTCTAGCCCACTGTCTTCGTCTGGCAGTTCGTTAGAGGCCGAAATCAGCAGCCGCATCGGCACTTTTTTAATTTCGTTGCCGTTTTTAAACGTCTTTTCGTTTACTACGGTAAGTAGGGTATTAAGAATCGCGGGGCCAGCCTTCCAGATCTCATCTAAGAAGACAACTTGTGCGGTCGGTAAGTAACCTTGTGTCAGCCTGACATATTTACCATTGTCTTTAAGCTCTTGAATGCTTAGTGGGCCAAAGACCTCTTCTGGTGTTGAAAAGCGAGTCATTAGGTAGTCGAAATAACTGCTGTTATCAAAAGCTTGGATAAGGCGTTTGGCAATAAGGCTTTTCGCTATTCCCGGAGGGCCTAACAAAAATACGCTCTCACCCGACAGCGCCGCTAGTAAGCATAACTTAATGGTATGCTCTCGCTCATACACCCCATCAGACAATGCAACGACTAACTTGTTAATGCGCTCGGAGAGTAAGGCTTTTTCAGCATGATTCCGATTCCTTGCACCTAACATTCACTTCCCCTTTATTTATCAGCCCTGATATTGAGCTATCTATTAATTTTTATACATTTGTTTTCACTCTGTTACAAGTAGCAACAGTTGAGAATCAGACCTTATAGCAGATCACAAAATCTTAGTTAACCGGGCAATCTATGATTACCAAAATGATACCTAGATCACTATCTTAGCTAGGCAAACCCCAGTAGTGCCGATGGTTTCCAATTTATTGCAATTTAATCCTACTCTCTCTTTACAACTGCCCCTTCGCAAAGGCAGTATCGAACAAAGTCGACTCTCAATATTTTACTATTGAGCTAAACCACCGAGAAAAAAGCCAACAATGAGCCGCCAGATCCATACTTGGAAAAACATATCACTGTGCGAAGAAGAGGTAACACTTCCAACAGGTGATCGCATTACTCACACCACCATCAGCCATCCTGGCGCCGCCGTTATACTTCCAATTCTAGACGATGGGAGAATTTTACTGATAAATCAGTTCCGTCCATCACTTAAAAAATGGTTGCTTGAACTGCCAGCTGGGACCAAAGAAGCGCAAGAAAGCGCAGAAGCTTGCGCGATGCGTGAGCTAGAAGAAGAGACGGGCTATAGCGGCGCGGAGTTTATCTCCCTTGGCCAAGTCACTCCACTTGCAGGATTTTGCGATGAAATTCAGCACCTCTACATCGCTAAGACCCTCACTAAAACCGAACGCTTGAGCTGCGATGATGATGAAGTGATCGAAATATTATCTATGTCGCTTGAAGAAGTTGAGAAGTTAGTGATTTCTGGCGAGATTAGCGACTCTAAAACCATCGCTTGTATCAGTAAAGCTAAGCTATGCGGCTATATCTAAGCAGTTTTCGCGCATAGACGACAATTATGGGACTATTTCTGCAATTAACGGTTGAGCTTCCCCTTAGGGGAGGCTTTATTTTTATCTGTAATAGTCATTGATCGAGTATCACTATGGAAAAAACCGTTTATTTCATCGCGGCGTTATTGGCCTCACCTATGGCTCTGGGAGCAGATGCGAAATTAGGTCAACTTAAATCACCAAGCTGCCAATTTTGCCACACGGCGAACGGAGCCAGTGAAGAGAGTTACCCAATTTTAAATGGTCAGAACGAAAGCTATCTGTTTAATACCATGAAAGCCTACCAGCAAGGCAACCGCACTGGCCCATTAGGTCAAATGATGCAGGCACAACTGCAAAGGCTAAACGACGATGACCTAAAAGACATCGCCGCCTTTTACAGTAACCAAGTGACTCAAGCCGATTAACGTTTGGCCTTACCGCGTGAAGCGTGAATTTTAAGCTTGGCTTTCATTTTACGCTTCTCAGAAGAGCGACTCTGACGACGGCGGGGTTTATCGTCTTCCACTGGTTCGTTTAAGCTTGGCTCAAAGCCCTCAAGCCATTCTTGTGGCAAACGCTTATCCAATAGTGTTTCGATAGCCTTTAATAAGTACTCCTCATCTCGGCTCATTAACGAAACGGCCAGCCCTGTGGCACCAGCACGGCCAGTACGACCAATGCGGTGCACGTAATCTTCCGCTTTAAACGGCATGTCGTAGTTCACCACTTGCTCTAGCTGCTGAATATCAATTCCGCGAGCGGCGACGTCTGTCGCGATCAATGCGCGAATGCTGCCCGACTTAAAGTCGTCCAACGCTTTTTGCCTTGCGCCTTGGCTTTTATCACCATTAATCGAGGCCGCTTTAATACCATCCAGCTTTAGCTCTTTAACCAATGCATCGCTGCCCTGCTTAGTTTTGGTAAAGACCAGAACCTGCTGCCAGTTACGTGAACCGATTAGATACGCCAGCAATTCAGATTTACGTTTTTTGTCCACCGGATACACCATCTGCTTTACAGAGTCAGCGGCTTGGTTTGATGGTGAGACTTGAATTTCAGTCGGGTCAGTTAGAATTCGGTAAGCAATTTTCTTAACGTTACCGGCGAAAGTCGCCGAGAAAAATAACGTTTGTCTGGCGTCATTAAGACGGCGCAAGATACGTTGAATGTCTGGCATAAAGCCCATATCCAGCATACGGTCAGCTTCGTCTAACACCAGCGCTTGTGTCTGCTGCAACGAGATATTTTTATTGAATAGGTGGTCAAGCAAACGGCCAGGTGTGGCGATCAAAAAGTCGGCTCCACCTTTTAGGTTATCGGTTTGCACCTTCATGCTCGTACCGCCGTACGCAGTAACAACTTTAAGCTCAGTTTGGTCAGAGTATGATACGAGGTTATCAAACACTTGCTGCGCAAGTTCGCGGGTTGGCACTAAGATCAACACGCCGATATCTTTGCTACGTTCCGTTCGCTCAAATGGGCTTTCCAGTAAACGTTGGATCAAAGGTAAGCCAAAGGCCGCAGTTTTTCCTGTTCCCGTTTGTGCGCCAGCCAATACGTCTTTGCCAGCCAACACGGCGGGAATCGCTTGTTCTTGAACAGGCGTTGGTGTTTCAAAGCCTAAATTGGCAATGGTAGAACATAACTGCGGGTTTATACCTAAGGACTGAAAAGACATCACTTCATCTCGTACTCAAAATCGAGCGCGGATTGTAGCAAAGAAAGAGGGCTGGGTGGGACTCTATTCACACTATCGACTGGCGAAAAGCTTTCACTTGGTAACGTCAGTGCAGTAAAAACGCAATCAGCCTCGTAATGAGGCTGATTTATTTCAATTCGGCGATGTTGTTCAAAGGTTACTCTTCTTCACAGCCTTCTTTTTCGCCATATTCTGTTAGGTTCAGGCCGATTTCCATCGCATCAAGTAGCTCAAGACCATCTTCACTATAATGGTGTTCACTCATAGCACTTCTCCAGTACTCTTGTTCCATGCCTTTGTTATACGACATAGCGCACATCGTTCCTAGTGATACTAAGTTGATTCACATCAATTTTATGATCGAGATCTAATTCTTCTTGCAATCCAACCGCCAAGCGCCGTAAAAAATTAATTACAGCAAAGGTATAAAAAACTATACATCACCGGTTGTAACTAATATTAAGTTCTGACAAAGTAAGCATGAATCCTAGATTCAGGTGGCTTTTTTGCCTAAATGACGAAGATTTGCGCAGTTATTAAGCAAAAGTCGTATCCACCCACTCAATGGCGTAAAAATAATTATACAATGAATAACTCAAAATTGATCGGCAGCACTCTTATTATCGCTGGTACTACCATAGGGGCAGGCATGTTGGCTTTACCCCTCGCTTCAGCTGGGCTGGGTTTTAGTACTTCTTTGGTACTGATGCTCGCAATATGGAGCCTAATGGCCTTTACCGCTCTTTTGATGCTTGAACTCCACCAGCATGCCCAACACGATGCGACCCTGCACACCTTGGCTCAGCAATTTCTCGGCACCAAGGGCAAGTGGCTCGCAACGGCCGCGATGTTGTTTTTGTTCTATGCCTTGTGTGCGGCCTACATTGCTGGCGGTGGCAGTCAGTTCAATCAAAAGCTCCATAGCTGGTTCGATTTAGATACCTCTCAGGAAGTCGCGACGACCATTTTTACCTTACTCATTGCCGCGGTTGTTACTTTTGGTACTCATTCTGTTGATAAGGTGAACCGATTACTGTTTGGGGCAAAGATCATTGCTATGGCACTGGTACTGTTCTTTCTTTCGCCAAGCGTTCGCCTAGACAACTTAGTCAGCATGCCTGTGCAGCAAGGGTTGATCATCTCTGCCCTACCGGTCATTTTTACATCGTTTGGTTTTCACGGCAGCATACCAGCCGTGGTCAAATATCTAGAACTGGACGTTAAAGCGGTTAAGCGAGCTCTGGTTGTCGGTTCGTCAATTCCTTTGGTGGTTTACATTCTCTGGCAAGTATCAACACTTGGTGTTTTGAGCCAAGCCGAGTTAGCGACGAGCTCTAACCTTTCTCTGTTCATCAATAGCTTGTCTGAAACCGTTCATCAGGGAGCATTTTCCAACGCGGTGTCGATTTTTGCTGACTTAGCCTTGTTAACTTCTTTCTTGGGCGTGAGTTTAGGCCTGTTTGAATTTCTTGCAGATAGCCTGAGCAAGAAAAGCGCATCAATTAACCGCTTTGGCGTTGCAGTAGTAACCTTTACGCCACCGCTTGGCTTTGCACTTTTCTACCCGCAGGGCTTTATTACGGCATTAGGTTATGCTGCGATTGCATTGGTGATTTTGGCGGTGTTCTTACCCGTAGCTATGGTAGATAAAGCGCGCAAACAACTCGCGTATGATGAGTGCTATCAAGTTCGTGGCGGCAACGTCACCTTGGTGATGGCAACCCTGTTTGGGATTATGATCATAGTGACTCAAATTGCGATTTCATTAGGCATATTACCAGCGCTCGGCTAACACCGAACCCTTTAAACTACTTATCCATAAGAGCCTCATTACATATGAGGCTCATGTTATTTACGCTACAGATTAATGAATTTGTAAAAACTTTGATGTGCGCTGTAGATTAACCAAATCTTATTTGATTGGTTGGCAATCAAATTATTCGATTGCTATAGTGATTAGGCTTTAATTAGCAATCATTAAACTAATAAATAATTACGTGACTAACCATTAATAAACAAGGGGTATTTATGCCTTTAAAAGTCACTCCAGCTACTCAACACTTTTTCGCTATGCAACCGATAATCTCTTGTCCGAAATGTGGCAGCCAAGACTACTTGATCTCTGAAAGTGGTAAAATGTTCATTTGTGAGAAATGTGGCTATCTGTCACGCGACCACAAAATACCGAAGCAGCCTCAACTCTCATCTGAGCCGGCAACGGTAAACGATACCATTCACTGATATATCAACACCTATCAAAAGGGCCTTACTTTCGTAAGGCCCTTTTATTTGGCGAAACCGGTTACTAACTATTTCTTTCTGCGGTTATCAAGCGAGCCAACTTCGGCGCTGCCGGCGCCGTAAGCGTCCTTTGCTACCCCTAGGAGCTCTGCAACTTTCGCTTCTAAGTCGCCCATCATCCCCGCGTCAAATTGATAATCATTATTCACACTCGAATCGAAATTCTTACATTCACCAGTCATGTTATTACCAGATGCTTTTTGATATTTAACATCATAGATAACATCGAATGCATCTTGATAATTTAGCGTGAGCTTTTTCGACGGATTATTTGGCTGAAAACGCAGCAACACAAATTGAGCATAGGGATACTTTGCTTTTACTTGGCTAAACAGCCCCTGCTTTCCTGAGATAAGCTGCTTGGTTAGCAACTCTTGCTTGAACGGTTGCCCCTTATAATCAGTGGCGAGGCGAGTTAGCTGTGTATCAACATTTGGTGTATCACGCCCACCTGCAATAAGCACAACCATCAGTGGTCTGTCGCCCTTATGTTGTTTGATCTGCTCAACGCCACCAAGGATGCCTTGGAATGACGAAGTCCACGAACCTTTGTACTGCTCACTTTGCCCATCAACGGTGGTTTGCCATGCGCTTCCCGAGTTAAAGCTCCTTACACGGTTGGTAAACGGGTCATATTTCATCTGTTGTTTATCGAGCGGACCAATGTTCCATTGATGATCAAAACCTATGGTCATCATGTTGCCACGACAAATCCTATTGAAATCTCTTTGGATCGCCTGAGAGCCGTCCACTTTTAGATCGGCGTTGGTGTTTCTGACTCGACCAGATAAAGCACGCTCAATAGTGCGTCGAATATCGACATCTTCTGCATTAAAC
>Ga0070724_10000802_pt1 | contig 20470 bp, 28 predicted proteins | sample tdDd001_FD_67278 | JGI IMG/M metagenome (GOLD analysis project Ga0070724, IMG submission 67278) | Marine sediment microbial communities from the Atlantic coast under amendment with organic carbon and nitrate - tdDd00.1 | ecosystem: Environmental > Aquatic > Marine > Coastal > Sediment | place... | reverse complement strand
CATTAGTCCACCTGTTTTCCAAATATAAGAAATATTTTGCTTTGCTATACCTTCATCTACAATCTCTCCCATAAGTGTAGGTAAGTAGAGTTCTGACATTGACTGAATAAATATCAAAAGTACAACACCTATAATAGGAAGTATGTAAGGTTTTAAATTCTTAAATAACTTAATCATTCCTTCTCCTCTATTTTAGTTAATATATTGTGAATACCTAAAACATGTTCATGTAGCAAGTGTAAGTCCTCTTTGTCTAGTGACTCTAAACGTTCCTCAACACAGTCGTACAAGAATTTTTTTCTTGCCTCTACTTCCTTTTTCCCAGCATCTGTTATATGAATCCTTGTTTTTCTTCTATCACTTTCATCTACGCGACGTTCAACAAATCCTAATTCCAATAACTCATTTATTGTTTTAGTAAAGTTAGGTTTTGAAATGGTAAATTTCTTACAATAATAACTCATCTCATGACCATTGTCCTCATGTATACCAATGAGTGCCATGGTGTATTTCTTCATATCATGACGTCTTAGCTTCCTGAAGAGCTTTCGATGCATAGTTGGCATTATCATAATAATATCTTCTACTATTTTTTTCATTCGACCTCCTAATAGTTATATAATATAACAGTTACATAATATAACTATTTAGAGGTTATTTCAACTGATTTATATTTTTTTAATAAAAAATGAGACTCTAAGTCTCATTGAAATAAGGATGAAGTTGATAAAATTGTTGTAGTAACATCGCTGTACGAATTGAAACTTCTTCTTCTTCTAAAATCCTATTGGCTTCATTTTTATCTATCAGAAATATTTCAGCATCTTCATGTTCCTCTTGAAAAGCCTTTGACGGCTGACCTGAATAAGTACCATAAACTATGTTTACTTTCTCATTAATAATGCCAACCGATGTATAACGTTCCTTTTCTACATACTCTGGATAGAAAGTCATACCTGTTTCTTCTTTGAACTCACGAATGGCCGCTGTCTTTACATCTTCATTAGGATCGATTAATCCTGCTGGTAACATATAAACATACCTGCCAGCTGATACTCTATACTCTTTTAAAACAACCACTAACCTCTTATCTTTTGATGTGGCAAAAACCATCGTACCATCAGTATAGGATTTATTATCATGTAATTCATCTTCTAATCGACTCTTATCGCCTCTAGATACCAACTCCCAAATACCATCTTTATCATTTTTGGTCTTATAGTGAATACGATAACTGTGAAGGTAATTGAGTTCTTTTATTTTTTCTATTTTTTTTACTTTCATATTAATCCTCAACTGGAGTTACGACAACCTGACCATTTCTATCCAATAAAGGTGTAATACCACCTGCTGAGCCCACGGCTGAAAATATATAATTCACACCAGTCTCTCTGTCTTGTATAATTCTAACAACCGAAACTGTACCTTCCTCATGAAGTACTTTAAATCTTTTATCCTTGCTTCCAAACATAATACATCCTCCTTATTATTTATAGTATATAAGAATCCCTTAGGCTACAAGTAAAAAGAAAAAATAAGAGGTAATCCCCCTTATTTTATAGCATTTACAAACTGCCTTCCAAACTCAATAGTCTCATTTTCTTGTTCAGCTGTCATGTTCCAATTAATACCTAGTGGCTCACAAACTGTTTCAAAACCAGCATCATTTAGCATTTCTATTAAAACCTTTGGTGATTCGCCACTCCATCCATAGCAACCAAAAGCAGTTGCCTTTTTGTTTTTAAACTTGAGTTCTTTCATATAATGTAAAAATCCAACTAAAGATCTTAATACTGAGTTACTTACTGTAGGTGACCCTACTACTATGGCTTTGGATTTAAATACTTCTAGTGCTAAATCATTGTCATCATTTTTTGAAATATTAAATAGTTTTACACATACTTCTTTATCCACATCATGGATACCTTCAGCAATTTTCTCAGCCATCTGTTTGGTACCATTCCACATGGTGTCATAAATCACTGTAATCTGATTTTCACTGTAATCACTACACCATGCTTGATATTTCTCTACAATTTGCATTGGATTATCCCGCCAGATTATTCCATGACTGGTTGCAATAATTTCTATATCTAAATTTAATGCTATAATGTCTTCTAATTTCTTTTTAAGAATCTTATTAAAAGGATTTAAGATATTAGCATAATACTTCATAGCTTCTTCAAACAGTGTACATTGGTCCACTAGATCATTAAATAAATAATCACTTGCGAAATGTTGACCAAAAGCATCATTACTAAAGAGGATATTATCTCTCGTTAGATAGGTCGCCATACTATCAGGCCAATGTAACATTCTCATTTCTACAAATACCAATTGTTTGCCATTGCCAATATCTAAGGTATCGCCAGTTTTTACTACATTAAGATTCCAATCTTTATGGTATTGTCCATTTAATGAACCAATAGCATTTTTAGTACAATAAATAGGTGTATTAGGAATTTTCTCCATCAATCTGACTAATGCACCACTATGGTCGTTTTCTCCATGATTTATGACTATATAATCTATATCGTTTAAATCGATTTCACTTTCTAAATTTCTAACAAATTCATCAGCAAATGGACTCCAAACCGTATCAATTAATACAGTCTTCTCTTCTTGTATCAGGTATGAGTTATAACTAGATCCACTATGTGTTGATAACTCTTCACCATGAAACTTTCTGAGTTCCCAGTCGACTTTTCCTAACCAATGGACATTACTCTTGATTAATTTCTTCATATTTCCTCCCTTTTATAGATATCTTCACTTATCTATACCCAAAAAAAAGACAAATAAAAAAAGACCGAATAAATCCGGTCTATAATCTCTAGCCTTTAACGAATGGCAATAAAGCCATAACTCTAGCTCTCTTGATTTCGATTGTAAGTTTTCTTTGGTGCTTAGCACAAGTACCAGTTACTCTTCTAGGTAAAATTTTACCTCTTTCAGATAAGTATCTTTGTAACTTCTTTACATCTTTATAATCAATTTGTGAATCTTTGTTTGCACAGAATTGACAAACTTTTTTTCTTCTGTTCATTGGTTTCTTAAAAGCCATGTTTTGTCCCTCCTTTTCCTCTAGAATGGAATATCATCGTCTCCGTCAATCGCTTGGAAACCATTAAAGTCATTTTGATGACCTTGGTTTGATTGTTGCGATTGTTGATTGTTGTTTTGTTGTTGTTGATTATAACCTTGATTTTGTTGCTGATAGTTATTCTGTTGAGGACGACCACCACTATTGTTGTTGTCACCCCACTCTAAGAATTGTACTCTATTAGCATTGATTTCAATTGTATAATGCTTAACACCATTTTTGTCTTCGTAGTTATTGTTACGCATACTACCATTAACTGCTACTAATCTACCTTTTTTAAGATAGTTGGCACAGTTTTCTGCTGACTTACCCCATACAACAATGTTAAAGAAATCTGCATCAGGTTGACCTTCACGCTTAAATTCTCTGTTAACTGCAATAGAAAATCTTGCTACTGCTGTTCCGCTGTTAGGAATAAATCTTAATTCAGGGTCTCTTGTCAGTCTTCCGATTAAAATGACTTGATTCATAGATCCCCCTACTTTTCTTCTTTGTTAATAACCACGTATCTTAAAACATCATCAGAGATTTTGAAATTTCTTTCTAGTTCTCTTGGAAGTTCAGGGTTAGCTTTAAAATCAACTAAGATATAGTAACCTTCTGTTAATTTTTCGATTTCATAAGCTAACTTTCTTGTACCCCACTCATCTACGTTAGTCACTTCACCATCGCTATTAATGATACCAGTGAATTTTTCAATTAACGCAACACGAGCAGCCTCCTCGATATTAGTTTTCAATACGAAAAGCGTTTCATACTTTCTCATCATTACACCTCCCTATGGTCTAATTGGCTCCCAAAATGGAGCAGAGAGTAATAGTAATTCTATTACACCGAAATATTATAACATTACCACAAATAGATTGCAATCATTTTTTTTGATTATTTGCATCTATTTGATCTTTATTTAGAACATCGCCATTACGAAGTACTTTTTTAATTCTTTTTTCTAAGTTACGCCTTTCGATCCATATTTGTTTGTCACAACCCTTACACTTAATACGAAAATCCATACCTACTCTCATAATCTCAAAATCATGACTTCCACATGGATGATTCTTCTTTGTTGTAATAACATCACCAACTAATAAATTCAGTGGCATAACTTCCTCCTATAATTTCTTAAAATAGAACTCTTGACCCTCTTGTGTCACTTCATAACATTGATTCATATCACCATAAGTATCACCCATTGTTTCTTTTATTGAATCAAAATCCTCTACAGAAGCCTTTAAAGATATACCACAATTAGCTGTTAGCTGTCTTGGTGTTGGAATCACTTCAATATCATAAGCTTCTAAAGTCTTTTCAGCTTGGATCGCCTTATGTGTTGACTCAAAAGTTATTACTAAATACTTCATTATAATTTTATCACTTTCTTACTGTTATTAAGGTGTTCTACTATAGTGTACATATTAGACACACCACCTACTTCTAACTTTGAAGTCAAGTCATAAAAATCAAGACATGTGCCACAAGATAATATCTCAACACCTTTACTCTCTAAGATCTTTAAGTCTTTAACCACTTTAGAACCTTCAGTTGTTAATTTAACACCTGAGTTTAAGAATACAATCGCTTTAGGTACAACATCTAATTCACTTAAAGTGTAGAAATAGCCTTTTATTAGGATTTCACCCAAATCAGGATCACCTTCACCAAATTTATCAGATCCTACTAAAACAACAGAATCAAAGAAATCTCCTGTATCTTTAACCGTTACCTCTGTACCTTCACCTTTTGTTATATCAATATAGTATTCACCCTTATCTTCTACAACATGAAATTCAAAGTTTAAACTTTTTACTAATTTTGTTACATTTTCTTTTGCTGTTTCGTTATCTACAATTGTAAGAACATTTCCAGAAGCAATAGAATCTAATGCTTTTTTTGTTTTAATAACAGGTACTGGACAACCTAAACCTCTTGCATCAATCGTTGTTTGCATATAAATCTCCTTAAATTAAACCTTCAAATATCATCATAACAATATTATATTTATAAAAATATATGGCGACAACTGAAGTTTCTAACGTTTCTACCAGCTGCCATTCATTAAATACTGGACTCAATATAACAATGATTAAAACCAGCAACATTGAGAAAAATATCCCCTTGGCTAAACCAAATAATAAGCCCGATAATTTATTGACACCTTTTAAGACAGGTAATTGGAATAATTGATTTAGAATATAACCAATAACCCTTACACCTATATAGACCAATAAAAATACGACAACCATACTTATTATAATCATTAACTTATCTGCTAACCATGTTGAAAAAGCATCTCCAAAAGAATCTACTGTTGTTTGCATGGTTTGATTGAATGAATCACTCTTTATAAAACTTTCTACAAGCGAAGACAATAATTCAGATTCTGTTAACGAACCTACCAGTTCATCTGTTGGAAGGCTTGATGCATCTGCTACACTTGGAAGCTCTACATTTTTAAATGTCTCAGAAATACCATCTTTTACCTTATGAACTAATCCAAATCGATCCTCAAGCATGGTATACATTGTCATATGGTACATCTTGGCACAAATAAAACCAAGTACAATACTAATTATATTGACAACTGACCTAATTAAACCTCTAAACCAACCCGACAAAAGATTAATAACTAAAATAGCAACAACTAATATATCTAACCAATTCATACTACCTCTAATAGGCTAACTCCATTATCTCAATAAAATCATTATACTCAACAATAATCCTATCTGGTGTTAACCATTCTACATCGTTTATTTTTTTACTACTTTCATATGTTGTTAGAAGTATACCATCACTTGAGTATATTTCAAGTATTCGTTCATTTTGTAATAATATTTTACCCTGAGTTAATACAATTTTATTATATTTCTGATTTAAGATTACATCAAAAATTGATTGTCCATCTTTATTTGTACCCGTAAGATGAAATTCTGATGTATTGATTACTTGTCTTCTAATTAATTCAAATATAGAACCATTGGCATCAATTTCAAAGTGAAGTAAATCGCCATCACGTTCCGAATCCCAAGTATAGTCATCAGAATCTCCGACTCTATAAGCATGTCTTCCCTTTGTATCAACGATCATTATATGATCTTCATATACCTTTGCACCATAAACTATATTGCTATAATTATTATGACCACCAATCATTAAACTGTCTTTCATACTGAATGTAATAATCTTAGAATTATAATGTTCTTCATCGGATGATAATATTGTTGCAATAACTTGATCTTTATCAGAAGAAACATCTAAACCCAATAATTCACCATCAGGCAACTTAACAGAGGCGCTTAAAACACCTTCATAATCATAAACACTCAATTCATTTTCAGTATTGATTACAACAAAAAAATTGTCTCTTGCAGCTATAATATCTTTAATAGGACCAATATTGGCTATTTCACCAGTCGTTTTGCCTTCGTAATCTAAGACAAATATGTTACCTTGACGAACATCTGCTACTATAAAGTACTCCGACATACCAACTATTTTTGTTGATTCGCTATTTATTTTTCTAGCAACAATGAAATTACCATCTACATCATAAATTTTTATTTCCTGATTAGCTGAAACTATTATTGTATCATTATCTGTAAAAATTACAGATTCATCAGTAGGCTCTTCTAATCCAATCTCGACTCTTGCAATATGGTTCCAATTCAAATCTGCAATACCTACTAAAATCAAGGATTGTTTGACTAGGAAATTGAAGTTAAAGACAATCAGTGTAATCACTAGGAATAGGCCAAATGAGGCTAGTCGCTTGCCTAAAGGCTTCTTTCTTCTTGCCAATTTAATCCTTCTTTCTAGGTGGTTTTGGACCCCAATACTGATAGAAGTAACACTTTAACTTACCATTATATAATTTTCTATTTTTTGTAGATTTCTTATTATAGAACTTTTCAAAATCCTCAAAGGCCGTAAAAACATACTTTGACCAAGTATCTAACATTTCAAAACGGTTAGACATAACACGAGTCAACTCTTCAACTTCTTCAATTTCATTCAATCTTTCACCATATGGAGGATTAGTAACGATATAACCATACATTTTACTTGAACTTAAATCTTTAACATCCCTAACCTGGAAGTGGATATCCTCTTCTACTGCAGCGATTTCAGCATTATGTCTTGCAATCTTTATTGCTCTAGGATCAATATCAAATGCTTCAATATGAAGAGGTGTTTCATAATCGATTTGTTCATAAGCTTCTTTTTTTACAGCTTTGTAAATATCATCTGGAATCAAAGGCCAGTTTTGGAACGCAAACTCCCTTGATAAACCAGGTGCTATATTTCTAGCCATTAAAGCAGCTTCAATAGCTATAGTACCTGTACCACACATTGGATCAACTAATGGAATTTTACCTTGCCATCTAGAAATCTTTAGTAAAGCTGCTGCTAAAGTTTCCTTTAATGGTGCATTGTGGCCTTGCTCACGATAACCTCTTTTATGCAGTCCTACACCACTTGTATCTATACTTACTGTAACAGTATCTTTTAGTATACCTACAAGTATCGAGTACTTAGGACCTGTTTCAGGCAACCACTCCTTGTTGTATAGTTTACCTAATCTCTTAACAATTGCCTTCTTAGATATTCTCTGAATATCAGACAAAGAGAACAACTGCGACTTAACTGATTTCGCGTTGATTGGGAACTCAGCATCTGCAGGTAAATAAACTTCCCATGGAATTTCATTGACTCTATTAAATAATGATTCGAATGTTGTTGCCTTAAACTCTGCCACTTGAATAAAAACTCTATCAGCTGTTCTGAGCCACATATTGGCTTTAACAATATCTCTTTCGTTTCCTGTAAATAATACTCTACCATTTTCGACAACAACATCTTCAAATCCAAGAGATTTTAGCTCCTGCCCTACGACTGCTTCTATACCAAATGTTGCTGTTGCAATTAAATTAAATTTCATAATATACCCTTTCTATCTAATCTATTATATACACAAATTAGGGTAAAAGAAAAGATGATAATCATCCTTTTAAAATGTGACGATCAATCATCTCTCTTAATGTCTTCAAACTGACTGGTTTTGCAATATAATCATCAAAACCATATGATTTTAAATACTCTTTTTCCGAGTTAATAACTTTAGCAGTACAGGCTATAATTGGTACCCTTGTAATACTATTTCTTTCTATTTGATCAAATGCATCAAAACCATTCATTATAGGCATCATGATATCCATAATAACCAAATCTGGTTGTTCACTAAAATATTTTTCTACAGCGATCTTACCATTCTTAGCAAAGACAACATCAAAGTCATTTTTTAACATTTGCTCTAATGTGATTCTACCAACTGGTTCATCTTCTGCAATAAGAATTTTCTTTCTACCCGTCTTTTCTGTCATTAGGCGTTTTTCTTTTTTATTTCTAAGATCTAAGGTTATTCTGTTAAAGAGCGGTAATTTAGAAGCAGTGAATGGTTTTTTTAAGTTTAGTACCAATTCAATATCCACACCGTAACCACTGATTGGTGTCATTTTATACTGACCTTCTAATCGGTGAACAAGATTTTTCATAACACTTAATGCCAGGTTGTTTCTAACATATGTATCAACATCTTTTTCCACCACATCATGAATGGCAATTGAGCCAATGTTCTTTATTTTTATACTGACCTTAACAAGTTCATTTGTTTCATCTATTAAAGTACATAATAAGTTGATGTATCTATTAGTTGTATGAGTCATACTATAATCAATAAGATTAGATAATATCAAATCTATCACAGTCTTATCGAAAACTAATTTACTTGGTATTGTCGAATCAAACTTGTAATCAAAATTATTACCATTAAAATCAGATTTACTTCTATAATAATCAAACTTTTCAACAATTAAATCTTTCAAATTTACTTTTTTCTTAGTTGATTTGATAACACCTCGATTAATATTACGCATTGTCGTAATATTATTCATGATGTTTTGCATCTTTACTATGGATGTTCTCATGCCGGCATAAGAGATCTTTTGATCTTGAGATAGTTTACCTGACCCAAAGCGATTATGCATTTTCATAACATTATCAGAATGCTCTCGAAGTTCATTAGACACGATATCTAATAAATCATCTGATGAGAATAATTCCTCTTTTATTTTTTTGCCTTTTGGTTCATGTTTTACCTTTTGATGGTTAATCAAAATGGTCACATCTCTTCTTACTTCAAATATACCATCTACTTCACCATAGTCATTTAAAGTAGGAATGGCTGTAACTTCATATATTTTATCAGACTCATCTGATATTTCTATAAGTGAAATTTCAGTTTGTTTGGAAGTAATAGCTCTTACAACAGGACAAAATGTGCATTGTTCCTGATCCGGATTAAAGTATTTATAACACTTATGATTTAAGATTTCGTCATCTAAATCTTTGGCATAACGATTTGCCCATATAACGGTTAAGTCTAAATTAAGCTTCACCACATAAATAGGTAAATGATCTACAGCTGTAAAGTAATGTTCTTTGGATTTCCCTTCCAATGATGTCTGAATGCGATCCATATCAACCTCCGTGCGATACAGGTTAATTGTATCACAAAATTCGAAGTCTATGCAATTTCTCTTACTTTTTAGACAAATAGACCTGTGACTTAGATAGCAAACTAAAATACTTTTCTGCATCTTCTTTACTCATAATCAATGACATATAAGAAGGTGTCTTTGATTCTGTCAAATCATCACCAAATATCCTACAGACTCTAGCATTTTCAAGCTTTATTAAGTCCTCACCACTAACGATTATAAGATCAATCACTTCATTAATTTGAAACAACCATCCATTCGCTGTAACAACACTACATTTAACGGTAATCATCCTTTCATCTTCATCTATTGCCATAGGTGCCAATTCAGAAATCTGATGTTTATATATAAACTCACCTTTTTCTAAACTATCTACTGAAAAACCTTCAATGGGCTCTTTTACAATATATTCAGAAGCAAGATGTTTCGGAATTTCAACACCTTCCATCATATAATCCATGATAAATGTACCAACTTCTATTTTATCTTTGGCCACATAGACAAGGACCGTTTCAACCTGTGGTGTCTCTTCTCTATATAATAACTCGATACCTGTAACAATGATAAATGCCATAAGTAAAAGTAAAAGTTTACTTAAATATTTTTTCAATTTATAACTCCTTTAGTTTACTCCATCCAATGGGAGTGTCACATGATAATAATAGGTATATACCTTATCTAAGTCATATACATGACGGTATAGAGTTGGAATAAGTTGAATATTGATCGTCAGTAGTAAGGATGTATTATTGATTACTACATCAGACACCTTAGCTTGTTTGACCTGCGGGTGAGAAAAGTCAAGATTCCCATTAATTAAATGCTTCAGTTGACCTTTTTCATTTAAAGATTGATGACTTAAAGCTTTAAAATCTATGGTCTGATAAACCAAGTAAGTATTTAAATCAATTTGATCAGTTATATCTTGAGCAGCCAAACGGGCCAAACCTTTATCAAATATTATTGCAAACATGGGCAATAATATTAAAACTATTAGACCCGCCATAAGTATAATAATCAACAAGCTGCTTTCACCTTTTTTAGTTGCTAATGTGCCTAATAAAGAACGTTCTCTCATATTTGAACTCCAAGCGGTCCTCTGATCTGCTAAACAACCTATTTATTCTACTTCTTCTATAATATGAAGCTATTGATACATCCACACGATCACCATATTTTGTCCCTTTTGCATTAATAGTAATTAAAGGATCCGAAAGTCCAATTTTCAATAAAGCATCCTTTAACTCAGTCTGATCTTCAAGAGATAAATAACCATCCGATTCTATCTTATATATATATGATCTGCAAATTCCATTCATCTCAAATTTCAATTGAATTGGCAAAAATAACTCAATTGAAAATACAAGCATGGAAACTAATATAATGATTACTATGGACATTACTATAATACTTGAAATGTCCATAATGCAGTTGGAAAGATTGTTGTTTCTACAGTATTAAGCCACCAATTGTTCATGCTAGTCATCACAGATTGTGCAAATGTTCTCATACCAGGTATCAAAACAAATCCTGCTATAATAATAGCTAATGCTACACCTATAATGGTACCTATGCCTAACTCTCCTTTTTTATTATTGATTCTTCTTAATAATTTTTTCACATGGCCTCCTAAAATAAAAATATTTGGTTAAACGCCCTCATTATATCCATCATCACAGGTACTGAAATCATCAATACCATGATTGTACAAAGTAATAATACTGATAAAATGCTTCTTCTTTTTTGCCAACCTGTTTCCAACTTAATCTGGTTAATGTACCTTTTAAATAATAAAACCTCTAACTTTTTTAGGGTTTCATAATTACTTCCTGTATGTATGCCTTGTTCTATAGCTAAACATAGTGTATCAACTTCTAACCCCTTATATTGTTTCCTTAGTATCACTAATGAAGCAGAAATATCTGATGTTCTAGAATAATAGGCTGAGACCTCTATCAGGCAATTTTTAAGTTCAGCATCATCAACAACCCTATACATAGATTTAATACTGTCACTGATTAAAATACCTGATGAAATTTGATTCATTAAAAACTTAAATATCTTATAGCCATAAAATTCGATTAAACGTTTATTTTTTTTTCGACTTCTTATTGGCTGAAGACTTAATTGAATAAAATAAAGTACTATACTCATTACTCCTAGTTTAAAATCTATAAGCAGCATGGCAATAAATACAATAAGTAAAATCCAAACTCGTTTTCTGACTTGTATAAAATCATATAGACCATCAAACAAATAGAAAATCTGATTACTATAAGAAAATATAGTAAAAAAACTCATCAATATAATAACTTTTATAATAAAAAACATATAACTCCTAGTAATTAAATGAATTGATTCGAGTGGCATTAACAACACCTAAGAAGAATAACAATGTAAATACAGACAATAGATTTTGTCCTAAGTCTGTGGTTAAATAAAAAGACCTCATGGGTTCATTGATCAAGAAAACTATAATTGTAACCATTAAAACCAATGATATACAAAACAAGATGGCAATTCTATCGAAATACAATTCTGTTTTTCTTCTTTCATGCTCTCCAAAAATCTGATAACTTTCCTCTTCCAAGTGTTCCAATAATTCTTGCAAGTTACCTTTAGAATGACTAGACTGCTGAAGATTAATCATCAAGGTCCTTAACATTTCATGCTGTGTTTTTTCAATAACAATATCAAATGCATAACCAATATGACCAGAATACTTAACTTGTAAAATAAAATCCTGAACATAGGATTTTAGTGGTTCATTTAATTGGTCTACAGATTTTTCAAAACAATAAAATATATCATCTTTAATTATAGACCACCTTGCTAAACCACTAATAAGTTTAGATACTTCTAAGGACAACAAATTGTTGGTCTTCTGCCCTTTGATATCAATCACAATCCATGGAAAGAGTAGTGAAATAAAGGATAAAATAAGACTAGTAAAGACTATCCGAGTATAACCATAGCAAATACTCCCCACCAAAAGTCCTATAATAACAGATAAATAAATGAAGCTGTAGACTGTATAATTTAACCCTGCATAGGACAACTTTTTATGTAAGTGTGTCAATATACTGGTTTTAATTCTAATTGAATTCTTGTCAGATTCATAACTGATATAAGCGATATCATTCAAATAATAAAAAAGCGCAAACCCTATAACAATAAGCATACTTTTTACCATAATTGCTTCCTCACCAATTCACTTTTTAGCCTGTACTTAATAGGATTCACAGACCTTGGATAACCATCAATAGATGAATCGGTCTCTATCTTAACATCAAACTGAATTAGAGTATTAATAATCAGGTCTTTGTCATAATGAATTTCAGCAACTTCCATAACCTTGAACTTCTTCATGTATACAACAATGTCTAACGATTTTCCAATGAACTCCAGCATATTGTTCTTAACATCCTTATCGATCATGGATATCATTCGGGGAATTGTTTCCTCTATACCGAAGGCATGAAGCGTGCCAAGTACTCTATGGTCTGTATAACCAGCTTTTACAAACTCGTAAACCTCATCACCAACTAACTCTCCTATACAATAGCCATCTAAAGACATCGTAAGGCCATCCCTTATGAGCCTCTTTAACTCAGATTTTTTTCCCTGTCTACTCTCTACCTTTTGAACTATAAAATTTGGATTCTCCGGGTATAGCTCACTTTCGGATTCACACACTAAAAACCTCTCTGTTATTGGTACTTCTCTAAGTAATGCTCTTAACAAGGTGGTTTTGCCAGATGCACCTTTACCCACAATAACAAGCCTAGATGAAATCACCATAAGATGTCTAAGTAAGTTTCCTGTTTCCTCATTTAACATCCTTAAACTGATCAAGTCACTTAAAGTATAAGATTGCATTCGATGTTTTCTAATTGTCATTGATGTGCCAATTACATTACGCGGTGCAATACTGACATTGATTCTTAACCTATGATTCTGATCAGAAATTCTAGCATGACAATCATTTTCATTAATAATGCCACCATTTCTTATGACAACTAATTTACAAAAGTTTGTAAATTCGTCTTCATCTTCAAATTTTACTTGAGCTATTTCCTTATAACCATGTTTTTTGATCAAGATAAAATCATAACGACAAACATCGATATCGGTTACATTATCATCATCAATGAATGCTTGCAAAAGACCATAACCAAACATATAATCCCAAACATCCTTAATGACTTCATTTTTTTTCATATGATAAAAATTTGTATCATTCAAATATTTATTGATTTCTTGATACAATAAATCAGGACTTGCCTGATTGGTTTCAATATCTACAATGAGTGATGCATGTTTGTTAATGATATGACCTACAATATCCTTTATGTTTGCCACGGATAGCCTAGGTTCATAAGAATTATATTCATCAATTTTACGTTCATGACTTCTTATCAAACTCATATAGTCACCTTATGTATCTTATGTAGCAATTTGTTATAAACATTTATTTGACCTCGTTTCATATGTTTAGTTAAGTGATAATTTCTAGATATACCATATGATCTATATTGTGAATAAGGAATAATATGTGACTGTTTTGAAGTTAATGTTTGAAAAACCCTTTTATCAACATGAAGCTTCTTATTATAATCAAACATAACATAAATATTTTTAGACGATTTAACTTGTTGTTTTCTCTCTAAGAAGTGCATCAATTTTACTTTTTCTTTAATATCTGTAAGATGACCTGACACAGATATCAAGTTGACATCTGAGGTCATCAAAGCATGACAGGTAAAACCATCATAGATAAAATGATTAGACGAAATAATAACGGTATCATAATTTGATTTGAGAAAGGAAAGAACTTTCTTAAAGTCTTCAATCTTGTAATACTCATAATCATCTAATATGTAAGATCCTGAAAAATAATATAGATTTTTTATACCATGAATCCTTAAGGCCAAGTGTTTGGCATATTGCGGTGTAAGAGTTTTTTTATGTATAGCATCAACCAATAAGTTCAAACCAGTTGTTCTATTAACATCTAAGTGAGTGAACACACTCTTTATATAACATTTACTATTTAGATATACATCTAGCTTTGGATCAAACCGGTCAGCATCAAGTATGGCTACTTCCCTATCTCTATTCAACTTTGAAATAGCTACTGCCAGTTCGGCCGCAAGTCTAGGTTCACCTAAAACTGTAATAAGGCTGGACTTAAATGCTTCCCTCTTATGATGATTTTTTTTTCTTCTTACCTTCAGTCTTTTTTCATTAATTAACTGATTGAAAGTTTCTAAATCCTCTTTTGATAAATATTGCATTATAAAAGAAATATCCCTTGGATTGTCTTTTGCTATTTCTATTAAACGATCCATTTTAATTGAATGCTGAACTTGATTCATTATTCCACCTCATTACCATTTTATGTAAAAAAGTATAATACAATACCATTCTTTTGTCAAATATTGTAAATTGATTTAGATAAAGTTTCTCTTGCTTTTTATTTTGAATTGATATAATATGTATAAGAATTAAATCGTATAGAAAGGAATTTTATGAATAGTAAAGTAACACCGCTACTTTCAGGCCTTCAAAACATGCCGATAGATAAATTTCAAATTGATACAAAGAACGATACGATCAAACTAAATTTTACTGAAAATAGCAAAAAAATAGACGAGATTATATTTGATGAAGTTACTTCATTTTATTATCTAGACCACGATCAAGAAGATCATGATGAACATACTAGTTTAAATAACATCATGTACTGTGGTGCTCAAACACCAGATTATATAGATATTTCAGAAGATGAAGATGTTGCTGTATCTATACCTAATTTTGTATTAGAACTAAATGATTCAAATGTATTCATTGAGGCAAACTCAATTATTATTAATAATGAAAAATATGTTGTATCATAAGAAAAATCTCAGTTCAAATGAACTGAGATTTCTTAAATTTCTAAACATACATATTTAGTTTCTAAATATTCTTCTAAGCCAAAGTGACCGCCTTCTCGACCTAAACCACTTTCTTTAACACCGCCAAAAGGCGCTTGTGCTGCTGATATTGCTCCTGTGTTAAAGCCAACCATACCATAATCTAGCTTTTCTGATACTTTGAATCCTCTAGATATAGATTCCGTAAAGAAATAAGATGCTAACCCATAAGGTGTATCATTGGCAAGTTTTATTGCTTCCTCGTCATCTTTGAAAGTTATAATTGGAATAACAGGTCCAAAAGTCTCATCGTAGAATATATCCATTACATTGGTTACATTATCTAGAATTGTGGGTCCTAAGAAATGTCCTACATGTTCTTCATTTCCTACATGATGTGTTCTTCCACCATAGATTAGTGTTGCACCTTTTGCAACAGCATCATCTACTTGCTCTTTGATCTTATCTAAACCTTTTTTATTTATAACTGGCCCTAATTTAACTTGGTCATCAAACCCATTTCCTATTTTTAGCTGACTAACAGCTAAAATCAATGCGTCTAAATATTTTTCTTTAATAGATTCATGAACTAATACTCTATTAGTGGCTATACACACTTGACCACAATTTCTAAACTTTGATGCAATAGTCCCTTGTACTGCTTTATCTAAATCAGCATCATCAAATACAATAAGAGGTGCATGTCCACCTAACTCTAATGAAACTTTTTTTAAGGTCTGACTACTTTGAGACATCAAACTCTTACCTACAGCAGTTGAACCAGTGAACGTAATTTTTCTTACATTTGCATCTGACATAGCAACCTTAGTTAATGTTTTTGCATCACCAGTTACTAAACTTAAAACACCTTTTGGAAAACCAATCTTATGAACCAACTCAAAAAATTTGATTGCAGTTAAGGGTGTTTCAGCCGCTGGTTTTATGATAAATGGACACCCCGCTGCTAAAGCTGGTGCCAATTTTCTTGTAATCATAGCAAAAGGAAAATTCCATGGCGTAATGCCATAAACAACACCTACGGGTTGTTTTCTTACCATAATTCTTTTATTTTCAGAAGATGAAGGAATCAATTGACCATAAATTCTTTTACCTTCTTCACTATACCATTTAATGAAATTGGCACCATAAACAATTTCACCTAATGATTCTTGATATGGTTTACCATTTTCCATGGTCATTATACGTGCTAACTCTTCTTTTTCCTCAAGTACAAGATCATAAAGATTCTCTAGTAGATTACATCTATATTCAGCAGTTTGATCTCTCCAAAATTCAAAACTTGCTACTGCTGAATCTATCACTTTTCTCATATCATTAGCAGATGCATCACTTACTTGACCTAGTAATTCACCATTTGACGGATCATATACTTTGAAGTAATCGCCTTCATGCTTTTGCCAATCCCCATCATAATATATTGAATGTTTCATTAATGCCACCTCCAAGATTATAATAACACACATTTAATTTTATAGTGTACTTTTTCTTACTACATTGTATAATAAGATTAGAATATGAAATGAAGGGAGCTTCCATGGATACTATTATTACTTTCACACTAAAAGATTTGTTACTTTGCGGTGTTTATTTAGCCTTAATCGCAATGATTATTTATATCATAAAAATACTCATGAAATTACATAGTTCAATGAAGCATATCAATGCAATAGTTGAAGATAATAGAAAAGAAATTGATCAAATATTAGCAGAAGCACCTGGTATCAGTCAAAATGCAAACAAAATTTCAGAAGAACTTGCCCATGATATCGCTAGATTCAGAGGTACAGTTGATAATATAGCAGATACAACTGAATCTGTAACAGAAGTTGTTAAAGACAATACTTCTGTAGTAGATGGTTTAACATCTGTATTCCATACAGCAAGTATTGCAAAAGGTGCTTATGACAAATTTTTTAGTAAAGGTTCTGAAGAACAAGATATAGAACAAGAAGAAGAACAATCCAATTAGGATTGTTCTATTAATTTTTGTAAATAACCAATAATAGATTTTCTGTTGTATCTCAGATTGCCAAAAAATATCTTTTCCTTAACTTCTTCTATTAGTAAGGTCAAATTCACATCACTTAAATCATGTCTTTCTATATCCATAGTTGTAATCTCACTGTTTATACTTTGTATCTCAAGATACTTACTCTGATAGATCTGTACAAGATACTCAAAGGTTTCGACTTCTGACGTTATTTGATTGCCCTGTATCAGCAAGAGAAGCAAAACATCTATCGTATAATCCTCATATGATTCAAAAAAATCATATTGCTCTTTCAAACTTAAACTGTGATTCAATGAAAAATCGATTTTTTGACTGCATTTGATAATTAAGCTATAGTATCTACATGCTTCTTCTTTAAATCCAAATTGATCACAAAACTGAGTATATGGTTGCTCATATCTTTCAGGTGAGTTGTATTTTAACAACATAACCTCATGTGCCCTATAAAACAAAATAGAAATCTTAAGCATTTGCAGTTTATTTAAGCCGCAATCAAAGTCATACATAAGGGTTTCCTGAAGTATTCTATAAATACCATCTGAAAAGAAATCAGATCTAAGTATAAGATTTTCAAAAGTTTTTAAATGATCTAAACCTTCATACCATATAGATCTGTTTTTCATACTAGTCACTAAAGGAAATGCTTGTGATAGTAAACCTAGCTCATCTAGTAAATTAATATAGTGATAAGAGTTTCTGTAATTCAATATATTTAGAAAATATGGTTTAACATCTTTACTAATATGATATGAGTTTAGCTTTAATGCATCTATGGTATCCTTATCTAAGTCCAACTTTAAATCAACCATCTTGGACAACATCTTAAAAATTTTATCACCACATGTACTGATTATATCCAAATGAATTGGTTTAATTAGACCATCTTTAATACTTACTCTTAAGTTATTTGGATCCACCCATGATGCACAATATTTTTCTTGATAGCAGGCAAATGTTTTATGCTTAGTTTCATCACTTACTCTAATTGCAACACCATCAATATTAAAATCAAAACCATCAAGATAAACATTGATAGGATCTTTAAGCGTCTTAACATGTAATTCAAATAGCTCATCTCTAAAGTAAACAATTAAGTCTTCTTCATCAATTTTGTATTCAACGTATTTTAATTTACCAATCCAATCATGTAATGGCTCTTCTATGAGTATTTCAAAATAATCTATATCCCCGTATAAAATGTATTCATAGGTTGACTTAGGTGACAAATAGAAAGGACCAAAATCTTTATCACATAGTAATTTTATTTCATCAATATTAAACATAATTCCCCCTATAATATTTATACCATAAAATAATCTGAAAATTCAAAATAATACACAGTAATCGAATTTCTATTTCATAATAACTGGAAAAATTTATTTTTTTTGAGTTCTATACAGAAATTTGGGTATTATTACAGTGAACTACCTAGCTTGTAATTTTTAATATTTAATTAAAATGGAGGAAGTTGATTGACATTCAATTTTATGGTCTGTAAGATTAAATAGAAGTGGTAGTGGTTTTGTATTTATGTCGAAATTTGTCAAGAGGAGGATGTAACATGAAATCAACTGGTATTGTGAGAAAGGTTGACGAACTTGGTAGAGTCGTTATCCCAATCGAGTTGAGAAGAACATTGATGATTGGAGAGAAAGATGCTTTAGAAATTTTTGTTGAAGCTGATACAATCATTTTAAAGAAATATGAACCTGCTTGTGTGTTCTGTGGTCAAGCAAAAGGCGTTCAAAACTTAAAAGGAAAAAATGTTTGCCCAAGTTGTATTGCTGAAATTGGAAAATTATAAGAAAGTTTTAGCAGAGAGAGAGTACAATTTGTAAGAATAGAAAAAAAGCCTCGTTTGAGGCTTATTTTTTTAGGTCAATTGCAATTTGATAAACTTCTTTCTTGGGTATTTTTCTAATTTTAGAGACACTAGAAATAGCTTCCTTTTTACTTAAACCCAATGCCATTTCTGACAAAAGATGTTCCTCAATTGTCATCTCAAAAGTTTCAATAATCTCTTCTGAATTACCCTCTAATAATAGGACAAATTCTCCCTTAATCCCTTTATTTTCAAAGTATGTAGAGCATTCATCAATAGATCCTCTATAGTACTCCTCGAAGCGTTTTGAAATCTCCCGAGCAACAACTATCTGCCTGTTACCAAACACTTTTTTAAAGGTTTTAAAGGTCTCTAACAACCTATGAGGTGATTCATAAAATACGATTGTTTCTTTTATTGGTTTTAAGTACTCCAAACGTTCATTTTTCACTTTCTTGTTTCTATCTAAAAATCCTTCAAATAGAAAACGTCTAGTAGATAAACCCGAAGCAGCTAATGCTGTAACAACTGCAGATGGACCAGGTAAAGCTATTACATCTATAGATGCTTCTATACACAACCTAACTAAGTCTTCACCAGGATCTGAAATACCTGGCATACCAGCATCAGACACTAAAGCAATGTCTAAGCCTTCAAATAGTCTATCAATTAATTGTGGTCCAGCTGTGGTTTTATTGTGTTCATGATATGAAAAAAGCTTATTTTTTATATCAAAGTGATTTAAGAGCTTCAGAGTGTGTCTTGTATCTTCTGCTGCTATTAAATCGACAGATTTTAAGGTGTTTAATACCCGAATTGTCATATCATCCAAATTACCAATTGGTGTAGGGCATACATATAATTTTCCAGTTGTCATTTGCATAAATCTCCTTAAAAAACATCAATATTTAATGCCTTATAAATAGCATAAATATCTTCTGAGTAATTTCTATCCTGATCATAAACATACAAGTTCCTCTTGTACTTTAATTCATGATTTCCATTTTTTATACATTTAATGAGTACTATATTAGGTGG
>Ga0070724_10000801_pt1 | contig 20492 bp, 14 predicted proteins | sample tdDd001_FD_67278 | JGI IMG/M metagenome (GOLD analysis project Ga0070724, IMG submission 67278) | Marine sediment microbial communities from the Atlantic coast under amendment with organic carbon and nitrate - tdDd00.1 | ecosystem: Environmental > Aquatic > Marine > Coastal > Sediment | place... | reverse complement strand
CTTTGTCTGACATTCCAATAATGGCTAACAATACAATACAATCGGTTATTAATAGGATCATTAAAGGTATCCTGGCCTACGCCCTTGCCATAAGTAGTATCACCAATAATAGTGACATTATCTAAATATGTTTTAAGGCCAAGTGCCACCATTTCTGATGCACTGGCTGTATAATTACTTGTGAGAACATAAATATCCTCAAAAGGTACATATGACTTATCTGAGTAGATTGGATATGAGGAACCATCTTTGTAGATAAACTGACTAATAAGCACATCCGGTAATAAGGCGTTTAAAATGTTAGTAGCACTATCTGTAGAACCACCAGTATTGTATCTTAAATCAATAATTAAGTCAGTTTGTTCGGAATTTTGTATAGAGTCAATGGCCTCAATAAAGAGATGGTCTATACTGTAGTCGAATCTTGAGAATGTGATATAAACTCTGTCATCAACCACTTCAATAATCAAAGGATTGTTACTTTCATCCTGAACATAATCGTAGTCTTCACCAGTTAATACAAATGTATAAGGATCTGCTGTCTCCTTTGCACTTTCTATGAGCTTATAAACCTCTTGATCATTTAAAGGATCTTCAAATGCACTGAAAGTATCTTGATTGTATTGATACAGGTAGTAGTCGTCGAAATAACCCTGAATCTTGTCTAGTGATAATTGGCTTGAGTTGCTTAAAGTATCTTTTATGTCTAAAGCATAAGTATTATCTGGATATGCATCTAAGTAAAGATTGATGTGTTCTAAGGCTTGGTCGTAGTCATCAAGATTCATGTAAGACTCAGCCATATAGTATTCTAAATCAACATCATACATCAATTCGTTCATTTGATTTAGGTAAATTAGTGCATTTTCATAATCATTCATGCTGTAATAAGCGAATGCAATATCTGATAATAAATCTTGATAATCTGGATGATTCTTTAAATAAGCTTTTGAAAGTTCAATGGCTCTACTATATCTTTGAAGATCAATGTAAGTATAAGCGACACTATGAGCATATTCTGGTAAACCTGATATATTATAAGCTTCTTCATAAGCATCAATGGCTTTGAAATAATCTGTTTGCTCATAATAGATATCAGCAAGTGTCTCAAAACCCAAATAGTAATCTGGATATTGTCTTACCAGTTGCAGTGCGTACTTTTCACCATTTTCATAGTCACCTTGAAGATAATAAATGTAGGCTATCCAGTTTAAGTTATCTTCATTGTTATCATAAGCATGAAAGGCTTTAAGTGCCTTGTTGTAGTCTTCTCTATAAAAATAGTAAACACCTAAGTTTAATGTGGTATTGACTTCATCAGGAAACTTCTCATGTAAGTCAGAGTAATATTCTATGATGACAGCTTCAGTTTCTAGTTCTTCCAACATGAGACCTTTGATTTCATGAAGTAGATAAGTATTATAAGTGTCAATAATATCATCGATGTAATAAAGTGCATCTTTATAATGGCCATATTCGTACATAAGGTAGAGTTTATCATAAACCGTATCTACATCATCGGGCATGTAATTGATAGATAAATCATAATTTTCTATGGCTAAATCATAGTCACCAGCTAAATCATAAATAACTGCCAAACCATAATAAGCATATGAGTTTTCTCTATCAAATGCTACGGCATTGATATAAGCTTCTTCAGCTAAGTCATCTTGTTCCAAAGCAGAGTAAGCATTACCTAGGTTAGAATAAGCATAAGAGTATTTAGGGTCAATGGCAATAGATTGCTTAAGGGCTTCGACTGCCTTTTCAAAGTCTCCTAAGTCATTAAGTGCCCAGCCAAGATTATTATAACCAATGGCTTTGGTATCATCCATTTGAGTCAGCTTAGTGAAATACTTTACGGCTTCTTCAATGTGGCCTGAATTCATAGCTTCCATACCTAAATCATTAATTTCTAAATAAGAATCACTATAGGTGGCCTGATCAAGATTAGTACATCCTACCAATAATAGGATAGATAATAACAGCAATAATTTCTTCATATAAACCTCATTTCATTTACAGATATTGTATCATATGTTGCGACAAGGATATAGATATTAAATCTTAATATCATGATATAATAGTTTAAAAGGGAGGTTTATATGGTACTTTTAAGAGGCGTTATTATTTTATTTATTTTAATCGAATCACTCAATGTATTAACATTATATTTTAAGCCAGATGCTAAGGTCGGTAATGGTTTAGGTGTTTTTAAAGCGTATGAAAAATCTAAAGACTATCCTGAAATACATGATCTAATTAATTATTTAATTGCATGGGTTGCAGGTACAAAACTAATTTTTATAGTACTTCTTTTAGTCATAGTAATTACAGGTTCAAGTTTAACCCAGTGGCTCGCTGTATGTGGTTTAATACTTTCTATTTTATCTTTCTATTTAAGATTGTATCCTATGATTAGAAAAGCTGATCAGGGTGATCTTATAGAGCCAAAAGGTTATTCAAAAACATTAGGTCTTATGATAGGTGTTTTTATTATAGTTTTTCTAGTGGCTAGTCTATTGACACTTCCAAGTATTTTATAGTTTTGCATTAGGTCACAAATGAGTATTAGGTGTTTGCAGACTTGCGAAAGATTGAAATTAATTATATAATAGAACAAACGTTCTATTAGGAGGTCGAATGATTAGAGAGTGGATTTATAGGAATGCAAGACCCTTAGAGCTTGCAGTTTGGGCTTATCATTTTGAAAAGGGTGATAAGGAAAGAGTATTAGAGATACTAAAGATGTATCAGAATGAAGATGGTGGTTTTGGACATGGTTTAGAAGCAGATTGTTTGAATCCTAATTCATCACCACTTCAGACTTGGGCAGCAACTGAATTATTAAAGAATATTTCTTTTGAGGACTCTAATCATAGAATCATACAAGGTATTATTAAGTACTTGAGTTCAGGTAAGGATTTCAATAATAACAGATGGAGAAATACAGTAGCAAGTAATAATGATTATCCTAGAGCACCTTGGTGGTCATATGATGATGACAAGGGAAATGATTCATTTAACCCATCAGCATCACTTGCTGGTTTCATATTAAAACATACAGATGAGTCTTATCCAATTTATGCAACTGCTAAGATGATTGCTAAAGAGGCTATAGACCATGTAGTGAGTGGCAAACAGTCAGATGAAATGCATGAAATAGCTTGCCATATAGAATTATTGGATTACATAAAATCAAGTCAGTCAGAAATAGAAACACAAGCATATGAAACATCTTTAAAGAAATTAGTTCATGAAACTATAGAGAAGGATCATGAAAAATGGACAGCCTATGTTTGTAAGCCATCGCATTATTTTAACTCACCGAAGAGTATTTTCTATGATGGAAATGAAGCCAGTGTGAAATATGAACTATCTCATTTGCAAAATACTAGAGATGAGAATGGTATTTGGCCTATTCCTTGGGAATGGGGTGCATTTGAAAGTGATTTTGCTGTTTCAAAGAACTGGTGGAAATCAATTAAAGCCATTCAATATCAAATCTTCTTAAAGAATTTTGGTGTCAACCTATAGTCCAAGCAATTGGACTTTTTACATTTAAAACTTCTATAGTTAATAAATAGAAACTAATACGAATAAGTAATATATAAGTGCACAATATGATATAATAGTAGGTACTTAATATTTAGAAGTGGGTTGATATGAAATATTTAGAAAAAGAAATACATAAACAGCATAAGGTAATTGAACACTTTAAAAGAGTATGGCTAAAAAATTCTGATTCATTTAAGAGTGAGGATATGATCAAATCGTGGTTTTATGAGTTTACAATTCATATAACTTATCATTTTTATACAGAAGAATACTTTATCTGTAGACAAAATGATGCTGATAAAATCCACCGAGCGTCTCACAGACAGTTGTTATCTCAAGCATTTTCTGTCTTGATGTACGAAGGACCAGTATCTAGGCTAAAGCAGATGGTGAGCAATTTTTTTGATAAGTACCTGGAAGGTCATATGAAGCTGTTTGATCGAAAAATTAAGTATGATTATACAGAAGATCAATTAGATTACTTTAAACCAGATGATTATCATGGAGGTTTTATTGTTATACTCTTTAGAAAGGGTTATTATTCTGTGTCTTTTGGTACATTAACAGCACGTATCGCCAGAGAATATGTTTTTAATGACAAACACTTTGATGATGATTGGATTAAGTTTGTTGATTTAACAAGAGGGCAGTATCAAACACAAGAGGCTGTAGAACCGTCAAAACGTATCAATGAATTAGAAGTCCAAAATGGAAGATCAAGTGCTTATTATGTGGTTAAAGACAAGATAAGTGAATTCTCGGCTAAACAGCTGGTGCCGCAAGGACAAAGTGGTATTCATTATATTGGATTAAGAGATTTACTGTCTAATGAAGCTCTTGTAGACTTATTAACCTCTGAGGTTTTAGAGATTCGTGTGGTCGCATCAAGAAGTTTTATAGATGGTTACTTTGAGCAAGTATTAGAGAATCGATTGTAGTCGATTCTTTATTTTTTGTTAAATTAATCGTATTTAATAGCATATGTTAAAAAGATATTAGATAATGAAAGAAAAACATAGAGGTATGAAATGAAGAAAATAATATTATTGATACTATGTCTGATGATGATTGGATGTAGTCAAACACAAGGGATTGAAGCACCCAAAATCCTATTAGAAGATGTTTATGATTCGGTTCAATCATTTAGAATAGAAGATGCATTCTCATATGATAATCAATTGGTTGTTATGATTAATGGGCAAAGTGTAGCATCAGAGTTTGAACTTGTAATTGGTGAACATAAAGTTGAAGCTTATACCATAAAAGATGGTTTAGAATCAGAACATGTTACAAAAACAGTTGTAGTAAAAGGTCAAATGATAACATTATATGACCAAATTAATGGACAGGCATTTGAAGTTGAGGCTAGTGTCTTAAATCAGGATATGGCAGAAAAATTCTATCATGTTCAAAAGGACCTTTGGACTTATGTAAAGTCAGAGGATTTTGAAGGATACATCAAGGATTATGCCTTAGATTTAGACCTTGATCATATTTTTGTATGTGAAAATAAGGATATTAAAGTATCAGGTAAGATAACTTACCAACACCTAAATGGCTATTATGTATATTCAGATGGTCAAAAAAATCACTTAATTAATGCTGTGACGGGTGAAATGATGTCACATGACCACCTTCATATTTCACCAGAGGGACATCAAGCCCTTATTATAGATGATGACATTATATTATATGATTTATTAATGGGTGAAATTAAAGCTGTGACACAAATGTCATGGCCATATGAAACACCATGGCAGGTAGCCTTTTTAGGAGATGGTATCAGTATCATCACTAAAACAGACGATGAGTTGAAGGAATATAAATTAGTCAATGATGGTACATGGCACATTGAAGCTTTGGCAGCTGAGGGGCCTAATACTTATGAAGTTTTTCCTTCTAGATCTGTGGATTCAGTTTACAATGAAAGTATCAGTGCGGAAGCACTAGAAAAGGCAAAGGTTACCAAGTATTTATCATTAACTGAAGACGGTTTGGTATTATGGTTAGAAGTACCTGAAAAGGGTTATGTGAAAATGCCTTATGAGGGTGGTGACTATGACTATGTTTGCGATAGAGATGGTTACCAAATCAAAGGTGTTCATGGATATATTGAAAAAATAAGATCCGAATCATTTTCACAAGATGGTTATTATTTATTAGAAGATGGCCCATTAACTTTAGTTTATAACACTCGTGATAATTTATTGACATCTTTAGACCAGATTATAGATATGACAGATCACATAGTTGTGAGTAAAAAAGTTGTAAATGATAGAATTGTATTTGTTATTTATACCTATGACGAGGGCTTTGTACCTTTTGAACAGGCATTTGAGAACAATGGAGAGGTATATGCTGAAATTATCAGTGATGATGAGGTTATTGTCTCTTTAATGACCACATCACAAGACCCATGGGTAAGTGTAGACTATTATCAATCTTACTATGAGACGTTTCACATGAAACGAGAAGATGACAGATTTGTAAATACCTATCCAGCCATAGAAAAGTCTGTTCAAGTATATGAAGACATGAATAAGACCAGTCCTGTAGGCACATTGGACATTGTGGCCAATGAGGTAAGTTTTTTAAATACCTATGAATTGATTGATGATAAGTTGGTTTTATGGTTCAAAGTCGGTCAGTATTATGCCTATAGACCTTTAAGATATAATGAAGTACCAATTCACTCACCTCAGAACCCAAATTATCAGTTTATACTTAATGATGGTACTATAGTTGAGATGATTGCCGAAGAGGATCTTGAGTACATAAGAATTGAAAATGACTTACAAGACAAGGGTTATTTTACAAACTTCTCGTCTTATGAGTGGTATATTGGTGACTTTATTAATGCCAAAACAGGCCAACACTTCAGAGTGGATGGGACACCAGTCCTTTCAGAAGACGAAAGTCTAATGTATGCAGTAGAATATCTTTATGGTTCAGATGAAGCGGTCATTCACCTTTATGCGTTTTCAACGGAGTCAATAGAAAAAATAGGTATGTTTGAAGTGGGTTTATGGCAACCTCAAATCACTTGGGTGGAACACCGTCTGGAGATAGTTTTAAGTAAGTATGATTCGGATGAAGTCAGTCATGCTGTTTTAGAACAAGTGAATAATGAATGGATCTATAAAGTGATCGATACAGAATAGTGTACTCTAATACGCTATTCTTTTTTTAGGTCATTTTTTTTGGGTATAATAATACCAATAAGGCAATTAGGAGGCGAATCTGATGAAAAAACTATTTTCTAGACGTATGATTATTATTTATATTATTGTTGCGATAATTGGTGTAGGTGGTTATTTTTACTATGACACTACATCAGGTGTAGAAGTTTTATTATATACCGTAGATACGGGAAGAGTAGAAGCTTTGATTATAGAAGATGCTTATATAGAAGCGATAAATACTGCTGAAATTCAATCAAGGGTTATGGGAACATTAGATATGGTCCATGTTTCTGTTGGAGATGAGGTGGAAAAAGGACAAGTCTTGTTTTCAGTAAACTCAGATGTCTTACTGTTGCAAATTGATCAATTAGATTCAGAAATTGATGCACTAAATGCTCAGTTGTTAGAAGCATCTAAACCTGCAGACCAAGAACGTATTAAAACAGCAGCTTTACTGGTGAGTCAGGCAAGAGATACAAAGAATAGTGCGAAAGAAGATTATGATAATGATTTGGCGCTTTATGCTTCAGGTGCGTTAAGCAAGCAGGCATTAGATCAAAGTGAAAGCTTATACAATAATGCTGTAAAGGCCTATAACATTGCTGTAAATGATTCATTATTGGTCAATAAGGGAATTAGCGAACATCTAGAAACACAGTATCAAGCATCTATAGAAGCCTTAATGACTCAAAAGAAAATTCTTGAAAGACAACTATTAGATTATAATGTATATTCTCCTATCCAAGGTACTATCATTAGCTTACCAGTTAAGGTTGGACATTATGTGATGACTGGTACCAGTTTACTAGAAATTGCTGACTTAAGTGAGTTCAAATTATCATGTGATATTTTAGAAGAAGATTATAGCAAAATCAATATGGATACTCCTGTTAGATTATATGATAAGAATTTAGAAGAATCATATGATGCAGAAATATTAAAGATTTACCCAAAGTCAGAATCACAAGTCTCTGATTTAGGAATCAAGCAAAACCGTGTCAAAATTGAAGTTTTACCTCTTGAAACACTAGAATCATACATCATTGGTCAATCTCTTGATGTAGAATTTGTTTCAGAAAAAACTTCAGGTATAAGAGTACCAGTCGATGCAGTCTACAAATCAAAAGGGTTGTATTACGTTTTTATGGTTGAAAATCAAATCATTACTCAAATGCAAATAGAAATTGGTGTGGAAGGTGAGGATTATTACCAAATAGAATCTGGCTTATCTAGTGGTGATGAAATCGTAGAAGTTATTTCAAATGATCTAGAAGATGGAATGAAAGTAAAGTAGGTTATTATGTCAAAAATAATTCAAGCTAAAGGGATTAAAAAAACATATGTCATGGGTGAAGTCCTAGTTAAAGCCTTAGATGGAACAGACTTTTTTATTGAAGAAGGAGAGTTCGTTGTCATATTAGGACCATCAGGTTCTGGAAAATCAACACTCTTAAATATTATTGGCGGTATGGATTCGCCATCTGAAGGTGAAGTTTTAATTGATAATCAATTACTAAATACCTACAATGACAAACAGCTAACGGCCTATAGAAGAAATGAGGTCGGATTTGTCTTTCAATTTTATAATCTGATGTCAAATCTAACGGCTAAAGAAAATGTAGAGTTAGCCACAGAAATCTGTGAAGGTGCTTTGGATATTGATAGTATTATGAAAGATGTTGGTCTAGATGATCGTAAAGATCATTTTCCATCTCAGATGTCAGGTGGCGAGCAACAACGTGTTGCTATAGCCAGAGCTGTAGCTAAAAATCCTAAGATGTTATTGTGTGATGAGCCAACAGGTGCTTTAGACTTTAAAACAGGTATCACAATTTTAGAATTACTGACGAAAATAAATAAATTATACAAGAAAACAGTAGTGGTTATAACACATAATGCTTCAATAGCACATATGGCTGACCGCGTCATTAAAATGAGAAGTGGTAAGATCATTGATAATTATATCAATGAGACACCACTGTCACCTGAAAGGATTGAATGGTGATGAAAAAGCTAGATAAGAGACTCTTAAGGACAATTCAACATTCAAAAGGACAATTCATTGCAATAGCCATGGTTATTGTACTTGGCTTGATGATTTATGTTGCCATGAATTCTGCCTATGTTAATTTAGATGAGTCACTAGCATTTCATTATGATACACATCGATTTTCTGACTTGTTTGCTGAAGTGATGAAAATTTCTGAAAATAATATTATAGATTTAAGAAAAATTCCAGGAGTTATAGTGGCTGAAGGGCGTCATGTTTATGATGTCCCTATGAATCTAGGAGATGATGAGAAGGTCAATGTCAGACTGGTTTCATCAAAGTATACAGATGAAAGTACCAATCAGCTTTATGCCTTAGAAGGTAAAGATTCAGTTCAAAAGAATAATGAATGTTTGCTCATTGAGCAGTTTGCAAAAGCGAGAGGACTGAATTTAGGGGACACTATAAAAGTTCATATAGCAGGACAAGATTTTGATTTAACCATAATTGGTATTGTTTCTTCACCTGAGTATGTTTATCTTATGGAAAATGAGCAGAATTTATTACCTGCACCTGCAAAGTTTGGGGTAGTCTTTACAACTGAAAAGTTTGTATCAGATGCTATGGGTGTTGGTGCTTCCTATAATCAAGTCAATTTTCTAATAGAGGATGATATACATTTAGAAAGTATGATCAATATCTTAGAAAATGAGTTAGAAGACTTTGGACTCAGTAGAATTTATGATAGTGAAGACCAGTTATCTAATCGTATGGTTCATGAAGAAATGAGAGGATTGGAACAATCTGCTCAAACAGTACCGGTATTATTTTTAGGTATTGCAGGCTTTATATTGGCTGTTATGATCAATCGTTTGGTCAAGGGTGACAGATTGGCAATTGGTATCTTAAAATCTATGGGGTATTCAAATTTTGATGTCCTCATGCACTATACAAAACTGTCTGTTGTTATTGGTATGGTAGGTGGTGTACTAGGTGTAATCTTAGGTTATATTTTAAGTGCTCAGTTTACCACAATGTACAACAGCTTTTTTTCAATTCCTACATTAACACTCTTATTTAAACCTGAGTTAATACTAGTCTCAGGCATTTTAGTATCCTTATTTTCATTGATTTCAGGTGTTTTAGGTGCAAGAAAATCTTTAAAGATTTCACCTGCAGAATCCATGAGACCTGAGCCTCCTAAAAGAGGTAAAAGAATCTATTTAGAGACGACAAGACTATGGTCTTTGTTTAGATTCTCAGATAAGATGGTAATTAGAAATATCCTAAGGAATAAGAGAAGGACACTATTTATTGCTATAGGTATTTCTTTGACATTTGCTGTAACAATTATACCATTTGTCATGTTATCTGCTTTTAATGATATGTTTGATACCATGTTTGGTGAATTCCAAACCATGGACTATAGTATCAATTTTTCTAGAGGTATGTCTGATGATATTATGTATGATTTAAACAATAGTCTGGATGTAGACCATATGGAAGGTAAATTAGAATTTCCATTTGAACTTCATCATTTGTGGAAATCTAAAGTGACCAATATTATAGGATTAGAGGACCGTACAAGTTTCTATAACTTTACCGATGAAAATGGTCAATCCGTCGTATTAGAAAAGGGTGACTTCTTTCTATCAGATGGACTTGCAAATGTTCTAGATATTGAAGCTGGTGATTACATTACAATTGAGTCTTTTATACCAGATCGTGATGATATAGAAGTTAAGGTGACACGTCTTATCAAACAAAACCTTGGTGCCAATGCCTATATGCTATTAGATGATATGCAGGCTTTACTTATGGATGATCACTATATCAATGGTGTATATGTAGATTCGGATGAAAACATAAAAGACGATGTAGAAAGATATAAGATAGTCTCCAGTATACAATCTTCTGTAGATATGCGAAATACATTCGAGGAGTTCCTAGCACTCATTATAAGTGCACTTACCATTATGATTTTCTTTGGTGGCATATTAGGTTTTGCTATTGTTTATAATTCAGCGGTTATATCAATAAATGAAAGACGTTTAGAGTTCTCATCTCTCAGAGTGATGGGCTTTACTAAAAAAGAAATATTTATCGGTTTGTTAAAAGAAAATATAGTGACCTCAATTATTGGTATTTTGCTAGGTGTTCCTATAGCCAGATCCATGTTAGACAGTATTTCCTCTACATTTTCTACAGAGCTTTACAGTTTTGATGTGAACTTACGATTTATTCAGTATGCATTAACAGGCTTAACGACATTTATTTTTGTATTAATTGCCTTAGGTGCAGCATATAAGAAAATCCATGGTTTAGACTTTATAGAGGCATTAAAAAATAGAATCACATAAAAACCTGGTATTTTATGTGATTTTTATTCATAATATACCTATGGAGGTTTTTATGAGAAAAAAGAGAAGTCCTTTAAGTATTGGTATCAGTCTTGTGTTTATGTTGTTTTGGACATCAGCATTCATAGGAAATAGGCGATTTAGTATCACAGCATTAATTGGTATTATTGCCATTGTATCATTGGTATTCCAACTGGTAAAGAGTATAAAGTCTTCTGAAGTTGAGTCAGAGGATAAAGATGTTAGACGTGTCGAGAAGAACTTAAATACAGGTGCTAATAGAGAATTAAAACAGTATGAATCTCAAAGTAAACAAGAAAATAAAGAAGAAAGAATGTTTAATAGAGAACGTTTTGAACGTGAAGACTCAGACGTTAGAGCACAAGAAAGTCAAAAAGTGCAAATGGTCACTAGATTTTGTCCTCATTGTGATGAACAACTCAAGAAAAATTATAGAAAATGCCCATCTTGTGGGGAGAAAATATAAGTTATCATATCCAATATGACATTTTTCTATTGCATTAATTTTTATCTTGATGTACACTAATCAAAACCGATGAATAGAAAAGTAAACTTATGACAGGCTTTAGAGAGTAGGTGGTTGGTGCAAACCTATGGAATGAATAAGTTGAAAGACATCTAGGAGGTGCTTTTGTGAATGTCTATTAGCAGAAGCCGGCCACTCACGTTATAGAGTACATAAGAGGACCTTGGTCAACTAGGATGGTACCGTGGATATTGCATTCACTCCTATATGGAGTGGATGTTTTTTATTGCCTAGGATTTTGTATTGAATTTTCTTCAAAATATGACCTTTGAACAATTGGAAACAGCGAAGTATAAGAATATTACAATTATATTACATAGGTTAAAACGTAGAAGAACATATGTTCTGTAATTCCTTTATTTGGTATAATATACCTAAGAAAGGAGGTGATGAGTTGAAACGTGTATTTACTTGTAAACTTGAGATTCATCATGATTATCATGATGTCATAAAAGATATTTCTATCCATTCAAGCAAGTTTTATAATATGACACTGTATGAACTTAAGGATAAGAATTATCTTAGTCAGAATGAATACTATCATATGTTTAAAGACCATTTCAGGTGTGGCTACCTACAAAAACATACTTATATACATAGTATAAAATTGGCTATGAAAGATGTTAAATCTTTTTATGCATTACTAGACAGGTATAAAAAACATCCAGAAAATTATCAAAAACCTGGATTTCCAAGATTTAAGCATGAAAACAATTTACCCAAAACAACTTTTTTAAAGACAGCCATTAGAATTAGAGATTCTAAGTTACTTTTATCTGTTGGTAAGAAAGTAAAGTCTGAACAAAACTTAAAGCATATTGAGATAGAACTTCCACAAGAAGTCTACAGTTTTGTATCAGATAAAAATATAAAAATGATAACACTGGATAAATGTGACGATGGTAGATATGAAATCAAGTTTGTATATGAAGAAAAGTTAATTCCACTTAAGAAGAATGGTGACATTATGAGTATTGATTTAGGTGTTACTAATTTAGCTGCAATCACTTTTATGAACTCTACAGATCAGATATTAGTAGATGGTAATATTATCAAATCAAAGATAGCTACTTTCAATAAGTATATTGGTATCTCACAAAGTAAACAAATGAAATGTGTAGGAAGTGAGAATTTTGTTACTACAAGAAAGATGAAGAAGTTAATGTGTAAACGTAATGGTGTTGTTGATTACTATATTCATACTTCTAGTAAAAGAATTGTAGATATTGCAGAATCACATGATGTTAAGACAATTGTAATAGGTGATTTTAAAGGTATAAAGAGTGAGAATAAGATCAAGTATTTTGTTCAAATACCTCATACAAGACTAAAAAAACAGATCATCTATAAGGCAAGATTAAGAGGTATACGAGTTGTTTTACAAGAAGAATCATATACTTCATCAGTATCAGCCGTTGATTTAGAAGACGTGTCTGAAGCATATGCAGACAAGTCTAGAAGAGTAGTAAGAGGTTTGTTTGAAACATCTTATGGTTACATCAACTCAGATATAAATGGTAGTTTAAACATACTGAGAAAATATGTAGGTTATAAGAATATTCCCAGGTTGATAGAATCAATAAGGGATAAGGGGTTCCGAGAAGACCCTATCAGGTTATTAATAGCCTGAGTTGCCATTGTACTTAAAGTAGAATGGAAGTGTCGAAGACACATTTCTTGGTTTACTGGGTTAAAAGAAAGGTGGCACCGCGATTGATTCGCCCTTTCATAACTTATGGAGGTGTAAAAATGAAAAGAACAATGATCAACAACATGAAGGTAGGACAAGTTAAGCTCAGTGGTTGGGTTTACAGAATCAAGAAGTTAAAAGCCGTGGTCTTTATAATTTTAAGAGACAGAACAGGTTATGTACAGTTGGCTATTTCCCCAGATAAGTTTGATTCTATTAAGTTGGAGTCTGTTATTTCTGTAATTGGCCAAGCGGTTGAGAGTCCTAATAAGTATGGTTTACTAGAAGTGCAAGTAGAGTCTATCACAGTTTTATCATCAGTGAATGAAGACTTACCTGTGGCCATTAATGGTGAAACATTAGACATAGGTTTAGACACAAGACTTAACAATAGGGTCTTAACACTACGTCATGAAGAGGAACAGGCAATTTTTGAAATTCAAGCTGAGATTGCAGAAGGATTTTCAAGTTTCTTGAGAAAAGAGGGTTTCACTAGAATTCACACACCTAAGCTTGTAAAAGAGGGGGCTGAAGGTGGTGCAAATGTATTTTCATTAGACTATTTTGGTGAAAAGGCATATTTAGCTCAGAGTCCGCAATTTTACAAACAAATGATGGTTATTTCAGGTATGGAACGTGTGTATGAAATTGGGCCAGTCTTTAGAGCCGAGTCGCATTCAACCATTCGTCATCTGAATGAGTATATCAGCATGGACTTAGAAATGGGTTTTGTTGAAGACGAAGTAGAGCTGATGGAATTAGAAACAGAGCTTTTAAGATATATATTTAGTCATTTAAATGAAAAATGTCATGAGGGATTAGAAGTTTTAAAAATAGAGTTACCCGAAATACCAGCTCAAATACCAACAATGAGATTAGAAGAAGCCATAGCAATATTAAAGCGTGAATATGGAAAAATACTGGAAAATGACCTTGATCCTGAAGGTGAAGTTTTATTATATGAGTATGTTAAAGAACACCTCAATTGTGAGTTTGTCTTTTTAACTCATTACCCAAAAAAGAAAAGACCAATGTATGCTATGCCTGAAGGCAATCTGACGAGAAGTTTCGACCTTTGTTTTAGAGGATTAGAGATTACAACCGGTGGATTAAGAATACATGACTATAATATGTTAGTTGAATCTATGAAAGAAAAGGGCTTAGAACCATCAAATTATACTTCTTATTTAGAAGTCTTTAAGTATGGTGTTCCACCACATGGAGGACTAGCTATAGGTTTAGAAAGACTAACAGCAAAACTTTTAAATATAGAAAATATTAGACGTACATCATTATTCCCAAGAGATAAAAATAGATTATTACCATAAAAAAGTGTGCTATCAAATAATATGATAGCACTTTTTTTATAATATGAACTTATTGGCTTGTTTTTCTAAGAAAGAAGAGATTTCATTGAGCTGTTCAGCAGATATTACCATACCATCAAGAGCATTCATAATATCTTCTACTGTAGCTGTGACCTCCTCAGAACTAGCGGCGTTTTCTTCAGCGATTGCAGATAAGTTTTGCATAATATCAAGTAAACTGTCTTTTTTATGATTCATCATTTGACTAGAGTTATTTATTCTTCTCATTTCCTTATTCAATTCTTCTAGAGAAATAAATAAGTTATTGAAAACAGTCTCAGTTTCTTTAACAGCCTGTATTTGATTGTCAGAATGATTTTTAGATGCAACAACTAAGTCATTTGTCTTCTGAGTATTTTCAATGAGTTCAACAATGATTTGTCCTATTTGTTCTGAAGATTCTCTTGAAACTTCAGCAAGCTTTCTGATTTCTTCTGCAACAACAGCAAAACCTTTACCAGCTTCACCTGCACGAGCAGCTTCAATCGCAGCATTTAAGGCTAATAAGTTGGTTTGGTCTGCTATGGATAAGATAAGATTACTGGCTTCTGCAATATTATTTGAACTTGCAACCATTATATCCATTTTTTCCTGAATATTATTACTGATATCTAAACTTTCTTGGGTTGTTCTATTGAGCGAACTGATGGTTTCTTGTCCATCATTTGACATAGTAGCCAATGCGTTGATGGTAGTAACCGTTTCATCTATAGTACTTGTATTGTCATTGATGATAGTACCCAAATCAACTACTGACTGTGTACCACCTTCTGTGTTTTCGGCTTGATCGATAGAACCTTGTGATATTTCATTCATACTTCTAGATACTTCTTGACTGGATTCAGCTAGATCACCACTCGTTTTGGTTAATTTACTTGAGGATTTATTGATTTCAGTAGATAGCTTTTGTATCTCAGAGATCAAATCAATAAACTGAATCCGCATTTGTTCGAAACTTTTTCCTAATGTGCCGATTTCACTCTTATCTTTTAGTAATTTAGTATCTGTTGCCTGGCTTAAATCTCCAGAGCCTATAAGATCAGCAGCCTTTGAAAGCTTTCGTATTGGATGGGAAATATTGTTTGATACTATAAAAGTCACAACGAGTGAAAGCACAAAGAGTATACCTAAAGCAAGAAGGAGTAAGAACGTATAACTTCTAAGAGCTTCATCGGTAATATCTTGTACAGTTTCTGTTGAAACACCAACAAAAAGAATACCTCGTACTTGACCATCAAGGATAATTGGATCATAAATGGTTAAGTAATTCTTATCTAGAATAACTGCTTCTCCTTTGTATCTTTGCTTAGACTCTATAGGACCATAGGCAGCACTGCCTGATCCTAAGACTGTACCTACCGCTCTATTACCATCTCCTTTAACAATATTAGTTGTAATACGCATATAATCATTGTTTTCAGCTTGGAAAATGGTAATGAGTAAGCCCAGTTTATTCCCCATTTCATCTATCAGTTTAAAATCATCTTTAATAGGAGTACCGTCTTCTTTTTGTAATTGCCCATCTTGGTATATAAAGTCACCATATTCATTACCAATGATACGGTATAATGATTGAATATCGCCTTCTAGCTTTTGTATAAGATTATCATTTGCCATTTGAGATAAGTTGCTTTGTGAAAGCGATAAGCTGATAACAATTAAGACGGCAAAGATAATAATAAATAAAATAGAGTATGAAACAATCATTTTCAAACGTATAGATTTCATGCGAACCTCCTATTTCCTTGTTTTTATAACGACACAAAAACCTTTGTTATTATAACAGTTGATATCACCTTGGATACTCTTGATTAAATTGTAAGCCGTAAAGAGGCCAAGACCAGGATTTGTACCAGACATCTTAGTTGTAAAAAACGGTTCGAATAAGTGAGTCAGGTCTCCTTCATCGATGCCTTTACCATTGTCCTTGTAGGTGAAAAAATTATATTGGTCATCTTCTTTGAAGTAGAGATCAATAACACCACCTTTAGATGAAAAACCATGATTCAAGCTATTTGTTATTAAAATGGTTAGGACCTGTGTAAAAATGCCAGGGTAACCATTGATGATTATATTATCATGAGGGTAAAGGTTGATTTCAACATGATCAAACTTACTGAAATCGTTATGCATTGATTTGATTATGGTATCTAAATAATCTTTCACATGAAATTTAGATTTTTCATGTTTACCATGTATTGAGGCAATTTCCTTAAAACTTCTTGTTAACTCTGCACTCTTAGTTATACCTTCTAAGATGATATCTATGCTTTCATTTATCTTTGAAAGTTGCGTATTAAAATCTGAGTAAGTTAATTGAGTACCCTTATCAAGCAATGATTTTATTATGTCTGAAGCATAAGAAGCTGTTGTTAAACTTACACCTAGTGGAGTATTCAATTCGTGAGATATCCCTCTAACCAAGTGGCTTAGTGAAGCCATTTTTTCTGCTTCAATTAAATAGGCATAAGATTTTTCTAAGTCATTTAAACTTCTTTGCAACTTCTGATTGGATATTCGTAAATCTTCTGTTCTATCTGCTATCTTAGTTTCTAAGGCTTCATTTAAATGTTTCAGTTCATCTTCAGTCTTCTTTCTCTTTTGAATTTCAAGTTCAAGCTCTTTATTTTTATCTTCTAAAGCCTGTTGCTTTTCTAGTAAAGACCTGTAATAATTTTTTCTTATTGAGTTTTTACCTAGACCTATTATTTCCTGTCGTAATTGATCATTTGAAGATTTTTTCATAAATCATCACCACATCTTCTAAACTTGCTTCCTTTGGGTTAGTTACTATGCATGGGTCCTTGAGCACATATTCTGAGAGTTCATAAATATTTTCTATAGGTGAAGCATCAACTGACTTATTAGGTCTAATATGATTAATGAAGTCATGAATACCTTCTACTAATGTTGGGTATTCTCCATAGATTTCATTTAAAATTTTATGGATTCTGTCGTACTTAATACTGGCGTGGTCATAGTTAAAGGCAATGACATGTTCTAATAACATAGCATTTAACTCACCATGGACCAAATCCATTCTACCTCCAATAGCATGTGCCATGGCATGGGTCAAGCCTAGACTGGCATTGGAAAAGGCAAGCCCCGCAGAAAGACATGCTTCCATAATCTTTCGTCTAAGATTAAGGTTATTTAAATCTCTAGAAAGGGCAGGAAGATACTTTAATATTTTCTCTACTGCTGACAAGGCTTGGGTATTGGTTACAAAAGAAGAAGCATTAGAAACATAAGCTTCAGTTGCATGAACCAATGCGTCAATACCTGTATCAATGGTTACATCAAAATCACATGTTAAAGTAACAATTGGATCAATTAATGATAGGTCTGGTACAAGTATTTTACTTGCTAAGGCCATTTTATATTTTTCGTCGGTATTTGTGATGATTGCAAATTGAGAAACATCAGCTGAAGAACCTGAAGTTGTTGGCACACAAATTAAAGGTGGTATTGGAAAATAGATTTGATCAACACCTTCATAATCTATAATGTCTCCAGGATTGCTGACAAGTACACCAATACCTTTTGCACAATCCATAACACTACCTCCGCCAACTGCAACAATCATGTCACATTCAGTGTCTAAGTAGACTTGGGTACCATTTCTAACATCATAGTCTCTGGGATTTACTGCAACTTTATTATAAGTAACAAAAGAAATCCCGTGATCATTGAGATTATCAATAATGTCTTGATACCATGGCATGGTTTGAATGTTTTCATCTGTTACAAGTAATATCTTATCTATACCAAAATGTTCTATATATTGCCCTAATAAGAGCCTTGAATTATCTCCAAAAACAAATTCAGGTGATACAAATTTTCTTAGTTCGTTCATAAAATCACACTCCTATTTTATTACTACCCGGGATATAAATGTCTCAATCGAATGTTAATATATTATCAATCCTATCATGCCAAAGAGATGATATTTGCTAGTTTCAATAGGAGATTTAGTTTATAATAAAAATAGAGGTGAAGTATGAATATAAGTGTAAATAAAAATGATTTATTAAGAGCAGTATCTATTGTTCAAAAGGCTGTACCCAGTCGTCCATCTATTCCAATTTTAAAAGGTATCTTATTGGTTGCTAAAGAAAATACATTGGTATTAACAGCCAATGATCTTCAAATCGGTATTGAAACAGCAATTGATTGCGAAGTTTACCAAGGTGGATCAATCGTTGTGGATTCTAAGCTATTTGGTGATGTTATAAGACACATAAGAGAAGAACAAGTTAGTTTTTCTGTCAGTCCAGACTTTGATATAAAAATACAGAATAGAGATTTAGACATCTCTTTAAAAGGTTACAGCAATCAGGAGTTTCCAGATTTACCTATGACAGCTAGTGGAGAAGGTTTTGCCTTAAGGGAACATATTTTTTCTGATATGTTAAGTCAAACCTTATTTGCTGTGGCTGAGACAGAATACAATCAAATTATCAATGGTGTTCTTTTTCAGCTGTCTGGGAGTCAACTTACACTAGCAGCATCTGATGGCTTTAGGTTTGCACTACGTCATCAAATGATAGAAAATATGTCGGAAGTTGAAAGACGTTTTGTCGTACCGGGACATACCCTAAAAGAGATCAGAAAACTTTTGAGTTCGGATTCAGAAAGGTATATTCGAATCGCAGTAGATGAGAATCATGCAGTCTTTATAATGGGACCAACAAAGATAATCTCTCGATTACTTGAAGGTGAGTATATAAAATATGAAGCCATTATTCCCAAACAATATTATACACATGTAAGTGTTGATACAGATGCATTATTAGATGCTTTAGGTATCAACTCAGTACTTGCAGAAAAGCAAAATTCTTCAGTGATTTTAAATATAACAAAAGATTTCGTTGAAGTAAGATCAAGATCAGAAGTGGGTAAAATCTCAAAGAAGGTAAGAGCTAAAATAGAAGGAGATCCTCTTCTGATTGGATTTAATATCAGATATTTAACAGATGGTATTAAGGCAAATAATGAAAATAGGACAAAAATATCTTTTGTTAAAGGTTCTAAATCACCAGGTGTCATTACTTCAGGCACCCATTATCAGTATTTGATTTCACCAGTATTAGTATCAGAGATTGAGGGATAAGAAACTGTTAAATAAATGTAGGATTTTAAAACACTTATTTTTAAATAAAACTATACTTTAATTTCTCTAAGCGTTAGAATTAAAAGGAGAGATTTAGGAGGGTATATGAAAAATTTATCAATGAGAATGAAACTAATTGTTTTGGCAATCTTAGTTGGTATTATACCAGTTATAATACTATGTACATTGGCTGCCATAAGTGCACAAGCTGAAGTAGAAGCTTCAGTGGCAAATGGTACAAACCTGTATGCTACATTAACGTCTGATCAGTTAAATGCATACTTTGATGAACGTGAGGATTCAAGTCAAGTTTTAGTACTTTCAGAGAGTGTTATTGACAATGTGAAGATTTGTAATAAACCTTCAATCAGTCAAGCTGAAATAGATATAGCAGGAAGATACTTTGACAAGTTTCTTAGACCAGCGCAAGAAATCAATGCTTATTCATCACTATTTGTAACTGATATGAAAGGTACTGTTGTATATGCAGCAGGTTATGAGGAATCACTAAAGACTATTGATCTATCTGGTCGTGATTATATTCAATCCTCTTTACAAGGTCAACAGAATTGGTCAGACTTGTTTTACTCTGAGTTTGTTGGAGAAAATGTTATTGTACTTTCAACACCAATCATATCCGATGAGGCCATTATTGGTACATTAAATGTATTATTTGACCAAAGTA
>Ga0070724_10000800_pt1 | contig 20506 bp, 14 predicted proteins | sample tdDd001_FD_67278 | JGI IMG/M metagenome (GOLD analysis project Ga0070724, IMG submission 67278) | Marine sediment microbial communities from the Atlantic coast under amendment with organic carbon and nitrate - tdDd00.1 | ecosystem: Environmental > Aquatic > Marine > Coastal > Sediment | place... | reverse complement strand
AGGATCATAAGCAGGAATTTCTAACTTTTTAACTGACATAGATAAGTCTGCAACACCATATGAATCCGCAAGTCTATAAGAACCCATTGCCAACTTCTTACCAAAACCTTCTGCACGGCCAAGTTTTCTCATCCACTCTACAATAGATTCTGCGTCTCCCCACTTAAGAGTTAAACCTTCTAATTCTTCATCTTTAACATAACCTCTTTGATAAAGTTCCATTGCTGCGGCTAAAGTCGCACCAGCTGAAATGGTATCTATACCAACTTCATTACACATATGGTTAGCTTTAATAATTTGATCTAAATCACTAATTCCGCAATCTGAACCAAAGGCCCAAATTGTTTCATACTCAGGACCTCCACCTTCGCCATCACCAATTCTTACATGTCTACCACATGCTATAGGACATCTAAAACATGCTGTTCTCTTAATCAAGAACTTTTCTTCCATAGTTTCACCAGAAATCTCTTCTGCTAAATCAAAATATGATTCTTGGAAGTTGTTTGTTGGGAATGCACCATTTTCATTGATAATGTTAACTAGTACTGCTGTACCATAAGTCGGAAGACCTTGACCAGTTACTCCATTTTCTTTTATTTTTGCCAAACAGTCTTTAAAGACTGCTTTTAATGCTTCTTCATCTGCAACTTCAGGTTTAGAAGAACCTTTAACAGTAATCGCCTTAAGGTTTTTAGAACCCATAACAGCACCAACACCAGACCGACCTGCAGCTCTATCCTTTTCATTCATAATAGCTGCAATCATAGATAAGTTTTCACCTGCTGGTCCTATTGTCATAACACGCGCTTTTTCAGGTATTTCCTTCATTAATATATCTGAAGTTTCAGATACAACTTTACCCCAAACATGACCTGCATCTCTAAACTCAACCTTATCATCTTCAATGTTTATGTATGTTGGTTTTTCTGCTTTTCCTTCAAGGATAATAACATCATATCCTGCAAATTTTAATTCTGCACCCCAGTAACCACCGGAGTTTGAACTTGCTATTGTACCTGATAATGGTGACTTAGTAACAACCATATAACGACCACCTGTTGGTGTTGGTGTACCCGTTAAAGGACCTGTCACAACCATTAACTTATTTTCTGGACTTAATGCATCTACTTCAGGAGATACTTCATCTCTAAATAACTTTGTACCTAAACCACGTCCACCGATAAACTTTTGTGCTAATTCTAAATCTAATGCCTCTACATTGTACGTTAAATCTGTTAGATTGACTCTAAGTATTTTGCCTACATAACCTTTCATTATTACCTCCTTAAATTATCTAGACTTACTTATTGCATAAACTATGCCAAAAAAATAGAGCTATCACAAGTGCGTTTGCTCTATTTCGGAACAGTTATGTTATTTTGTATGTTCCATTTCGGAACATTGTTCTATTTCGATACAATGCTTTTGAATTTTTCTATACAAGGTATTTCTTCCAATCTTTAATACCTTTGCTGCTGATGAAATATTGCCCGAGAAATGTTTTAGTACAGATACAATATGTGCTTTCTCGATTTCATCTAAACTATTAAGAGAAACAAGCTCAAACTTTTTTTCATGATTGACCTTAACCTGAGGTACATTTTCATATGCAGGAATAGTTTCTGTGTTAATGATTAACTCAACTAAATTCTCTAGCTCTCGAATATTACCTGGCCAATTATAAGACATCAAGTAGTCCATATAAGATTCTGGTAATTCAACAGGGCTCTTATTGAGTTTCCTAGAGATCCTAGTCATAAAGTAATCTACCAGATCTGGTACATCTTCTCGGCGTTCCCTTAGTGATGGCAACTTAATAGGTAATACATTTAATCTATAGAATAAATCTTTTCTAAAATTACCCTTTCTGACTTCTTCAATTAAATCCTTATTGGTCGCAGCTATTATTCTTACATTGACTGGTAACTCTACAGGACTACCAATTCTTGATACAGTAGATTCCTCTATCACTCTTAAGAGTCTTGTTTGCATATCAAGTGGCATCTCTCCAATTTCATCTAAGAAGACAGTCCCACCATCTGCTATTTCAAACTTACCTGGTTGACCACTTCTCTTTGCACCTGTGAAGGCACCCTCTTCATAGCCAAAAAGCTCGGATTCAATGAGGTTTTTAGGAATTGCACCACAGTTGATTGCAATAAAAGCTTCATCAGAACGATTAGAGTAATTTTGAATGGCTTGGGCAAAAATCTCCTTACCAGTACCTGATTCACCCATTATAAGAACCGTTGATTTACTGTCTGCTACTTTTTTTGCAAACTCAACTGCATTTAAGAAGGTTTGGTTTGTTCCAATTATTTTATCAAATGTATAGATGGCCCTTCGCCCCATAATTTTATTGGCTAACTTTCTCATCTTCTTGATGTCTTTGATGACAAAAATCATATCTCTCACTTGGTTGAACATATCAAAAATTGGATAAACCGATACATTAAACATGACCTTATTTAATTTTGATATAACTTGCATTTCCTCATCAACTATAGTTCTTTTTTGTTTGATGATAGAGATAACATCATCAAAGTTAGGTATCACTTGATAAAAATTTAAATGCTTTAACTCTTCACTAGAAAAGCCTAAAGCCTTACTCACGTAAGGATTAAAGGATTGAACAGTCCCATCCATATTGACAGTAATTATAGCAGATGGAATAGAGTTTAAAATGGCATCTGTGTATCTTTTGGCATCTTCTAATTTTCTATTATAGGACCTGCCTTCTAATATTTTCTCTATGGCATGTGCTGCAGCAACCACCATACCTAGTGTGTGTGGATGTACACTCTCACTAAAACCTGTAAGATCTAAACAGCCAACGATGTCACCTTTACTATCATGTATCGGTGCACCAGAACAGGTCCATTTATGGTAAGCCTTTATATAGTGTTCTTTGCCCGATACTTGCACAGGTTTATTTTCATACAAAGATGTCCCCATAGCGTTGGTCCCAATAGATTGTTCATCCATAAAAGCACCAGGCACCATATCATAAGAAAAAGCTTCTTCTAATATTTCTTCATCACCGATCATACTTAAAATACAACCCTCTTTGTCAGTTAGTATGGCGAAGAAATTTGATCCTTTTACAAAGTTGTACAGATGGTTCATAAAAGGTTCTGCTATCTGAATAAAGGTCTGTTCTTTTAACAAGCGTTTATTTAATGCTTGACGTTCTAGAATCTTTTTACTGACCACTCTGTTTTTTTCTATTCCGAAGTTTTCACATCTCTCATGAGATTTTTCAACAAATAATTTCATAATTAGTCACCTCACTATAAGGATACACTAAAAATGCTTTAGTTGTCATCTCCAACAAATTGGCTTAGACAAGTTAAAGATGGGTATATAATCATGGGAATGTATAAGGATGGGTGTTATGAAGAAAGAACTTAAGTTTTCAACAATTGTAGGGTATGGTGCAGGGCATTTTGGTTATGGTTTTATATCTCAAACCCTAGCTTCATATCTATTTTATTTTGCAACCGTTGTCTTATTAATGAAAGGTTCATTAATTGGTCTTGTTGTGTCTGTGTCTATTGTGTGGGATGCTATAAGCGATCCCTTAATGGGTTATATCTCTGATAGGACCAAAAGCAGGTTTGGCAAACGACATATCTATATCCTTATTGGTACATTGATGACTGCAATCATCAACATGATCTTATGGTTGCCGTCAAAAGACTTTAGCATGTGGACCAAGTTCATCTGGCTTTTATTATCTGTTTTCTTATTAAAAACATTTATTACTGTTTTCATCACACCTTACTACGCCCTTGGTGCAGAGATGTCAGATCAATATCACGAACGTACTAAAATACAAATGTCTAAAAGTATAGGATTTTTATTGTCAATTGTTCTTGTGACGACTGTTTGTATGCTAATATTCTTTAAACCGACAACTGAATATCAATTAGGACAAATGAACCCTAATGCTTATAAGGCTATGGCAGTAACAGGATCATTACTCATGTTAATTAGTGGTGCTATTACTTATTATTCAACTAGGGCTTTCAAACATGTGAAGAGTATACAAAGTAAGGGTCAAATGAATTTCGTCCAGAAAGTATCTTATAGTTTAAAATCAGAGAACTTCAGAGTTGTTCTACTGGCCTACTTAAGTACAAACACAGCTGCTGCATTTCTAAGTGTTGTAGGTCTACATATGTACACTTATACCTTTAGGTTGGACAATGTACAGATTGGTTTTGTCTTAGGATTTCAGTTTTTCGTATGTATAGCCACTCAACCCTTATGGTATGGTGTTACCAAAATACTAGACAAGAAAAAGACCATGTTATTAGGTACAAGTATCACTATATTTGCTTGTTCAATTCTGTGGATCTTATCTGTTAACAGGCTTTTTACCATGAACCACCTTTACTTACTCTACCTATACTCTGGTATTATTGGTTTTGGAACCAGTCCATTATTTTCAATACCTGGTTCTATGGTTGCAGATATAGTAGATGAGCAAGAATACAATACTGGTGAGAGAAATGAAGGCGTCTATTATGGTATGCTCAACTTTGGATATAAGGTATCTCAGTCTATTGCTATTTTTATCTTAGGCATCATTCTAGATTTTCTTAAGTTTGATCCTGAAGCAGTAGTACAAACACACGATACTTCAATAGCACTAGGTGTCTTACTTGCAGTAGGTAGTTTAATTTGCTTTAGTCTTGCATTTAGATTTTATCTGGGCTACGACTTAAACAAGTCCAGTGTTGAAGCCATGCAAACAGCTATAAAAAATAGGCTTTCTAAAGATATTCCAATATAAAAAAGTAGAGTTTTTTACTCTACTTTTTCACATTATTCATATATTTCTTCGAAATAATCATCTTCTAATGCTTCAATGCTTTCATCCTGATCATAAGGTTTATGATCTACTTGTTTATATAGAATTGTTTTAAATATCATAGGAATTGGTGCTAATAAAAATACGATAGGTATATAAATACACATCAAAACAAACGAAAATGCCGGTGATATACGTATGAATATCATAGCAATAAAGCTAACAAGTAGCATAATTACCATTAAAATAAGAAACATAACTATAAAAAATCCAATACATCTTAATATATTTTTCCACATCATTGTTAACGACCTTCTAATCGCCTTAAATGCATTCATTTCTTCTATGACGATTGCTGGATTCACCATCATAAACATTAAAGCTACTAATGAATACACTACAGATACAAATAGTCCAGTTAACTGGTTAACTGATGTTAAACTATCAATTAAATACACCATTGTAAATCCTGGTACAGCAAGCATTAAGTAGGCAAGAAATATATGTACTATCCTTTTGAAAACAAACTTAAACTGCTCTCCATAATCTAAAGTTCTTTTCTCATAAAGGTCATCTGTAATTTTTATATAAATAATTTGTAAAACCTCAATCAAAACGATAAATAATAAGTATCCTGCTAATCCAACTATTATCCTTGGTGAGAATCCTGAATTATATACATATGACGCATGACTTATATTCGACATCATTGCCACCAATAAAAAAGATGCGAACACAGTTATTACTACTGTAATTAATGTATTTAATGCATATCGACTCATGTTTTCTTTTAATGTGGATATTGTATCACCAAGTGCTTCAAACATCCTAAATTTCTCTTGTTTCATAACCCCTCCTCATTTTCCTTCTATATAATACCATATGAGGTATATAATAGTTTAACCCATATAAGAACAATTAATGTAATTTTTATATTCTATGACACTTAGTTAGTTCACATGGAGGTATTAAAAATCGTGAAGATAAAGATATTAAAAAGGGCATTATAATGCCATTCACAATTACCATTTATTTGATCAAAAGCGCTAAAAAGCACATCATCATGATGTGCTCTTCTTAGTCTATTTCACTAAATATTTCCACTTGAACATCTTTTTTAACAAGACACTGACTATAAATAAGACCTGATATTATTGTAGTAAATATACCTAGTGCTGACTGAATCGGCATAATTAAATATCTTACAAGGTCTAGATTCATTGTCGAGAAGGCTATGACCATGATAACCCCACCTGTGACTAAGTAAAACAAAAGTAATCTGAAGAAGTTATGACTAACAAGCTTAAAGCTGTTTTTAATGGCCATAATAGGACCTACATCTTCAAAAACAACACTTTCAACAATAAATGACATACAAAACATGATGTAGACTATAGCGATCATATAAGCGATGAAAAAAACAATACCAACCGGTCCTAAAGCTGCAATTAAGACACCAATAATAATATTAGGTATTATCATTGCCAGTATCAAAAGAATGATTGCACCTATACCAACAAAGACTTTAACAAATGCAGGCCAAGGCAACTCAGAAAAATGATAGTCGGTTTCATTCTTATCATGTTTTACAATCAATAAAACCATGTTATTGATCATAAAGAATAAGAAAAGAAAGAATAAGGTTTGAACTTGCATTTTAATCATATCCATACTAAATGCAGGTACTGTTGCTGAATCATAATCCGGTATGACAACTAAAAAATTATTTGCAATTGATAATGTCAGATTCAAAAGTAATAAAATACCAAGAACCCCTTTATTTTTTCTAATAATATCCCAAGAGCCATCTAATGCAGCTAGAATATCTAATTTAACTTTAACCATAATATCCCCTTTATCTATTTTTATTTCCAACTTATTATATGATTCTTTTCCAATAAATGCTAACCATATCCACAAATGCAATATGAATGTAAAAAAACATGTGGATGAAAATGATTTTACACCATTTTTTCCACATGTTCATACACTTATTCCACTTCTTTATTCTTATTATAAGTATCAATCATAATCGTTGTTGCAATAATCAACAAGAATAGAACGATAAAATTATATCTTGGTTGTCCTTCATAAACAAAATACACCAAAGAAATATAAGATAAGTTCAAAAATACTATGGATGTTAATGCATTGATCTTTTTCTTCATCAAGAATATGGCCGATACAATATCTTTAAAGTTTAAGATAATATACATAAGACTAAATCCAGTAATTATAAAGAGCATAATATCAAAACTTGCCATCATAAAATTAAAATGTCTGGCGATTTTCTTTTCATCCTGAGGATTTTCTTTTAATAGTTTTTCACGATAACCATTCATAGCCCAATCTTCTATGTCCCACGAGGAATAAAAGTATGTGGAATGAACCCTAATGACACCCAACTTCATAAACTCTAGTGAGTTTTCACGAATCCAAGTTTGAGCTTCAGGTTTAAAATCAAGTTCAATATCACTGGCTATCTTTACGCTACCCAATGGGTTTGAAAGATGTTGATCAATTTTTTCCTGCAACCCTTGAGGTTTGTAGATATCATCAAAAGATTGCCAACCACCATGATAGTTGTTTTGGTTGTTATTGATGTATAAGTTAAATCCTGAATTATAGGAAATTGGAATAATGCGACCAAACTTGTTATAATTTCTAACAGTCCATGGTGAAATGACTAATATCATAAAAGCAGTTACTATAGCTAGTAATTTTAAACTTTCCTTGTATTCCTTATGTTTCAACCATTCAACTAAGGCTATCACTAAGGGATATGCCATAAAGAAAGGTTTCGTTAAGGCCATGATACCAACAGCAACACCTAATACTGGATATTTAATCTTCCAATTAAAAGGTGTTACTTGAATTGCAATGACACCAGCTAAGAAAAATGCAGACATAACTTCCGTACCAATTGCATTGGTATAGGCAATATGTTGCGGGAAAAATATCACAGCAATCGTTGCTGCCATTATGATGAACTTTCTCTCTGTTAAACGATGCAACAAATAATAAACCAAATAAATGGTACCCATACTCATGACAACATTCATCCATTTGGCTGTTAACTCTGAATTATCTCCAAAGAACTTAAACCAATAACCCAAAATTGTTGAGTAACCCATACCTTGCCATGCAATAGGATATCCTCTAAATGTAAAACCTAAGTTTTGATATATATTATCTGCTATTTCATAATAAGTAGAAAAATCATATAACTGTGTTGTTGGTATGTTTTGTATCATATAAACTCTTAAGTATAATCCTATTAAACTGAGTATAAAAATTACAATATGTTCGATTTTAAATATCTTCTTCATTTAATCACCCTATTTTATTATAAAAGCCAGAGCATGCTCTGGCTAGTCTTATTTGTTGTTTTTTGAAGCTTTAATGAAATCTCTAAATAAAGGATGAGATCTTGTTGGTCTAGACTTGAACTCTGGATGGAATTGTCCTGCAACAAACCATGGGTGAAGTTCTTTCTTTAACTCAACTATTTCAACTAATCTTTCATCAGGAGAGATACCTGAAATAATCATACCATTCTCTTCAATCATATCTCTGTAATGATTATTAAATTCATATCTATGTCTATGTCTTTCATAAATAAGTTTTTCACCATAGGCATCAAATGCTCTTGTACCTTCTTTTACTTTACAAGGATAAACACCTAATCTCATTGTACCACCCATGTCTTCAACATCATGTTGGTCTAACATTAAGTCAATAACAGGATTAGTTGTTTCTGGTGCTAACTCACTTGAGTGAGCATCAGTATAACCTAATACACCTCTAGCAAAGTCAATAACAGCAATCTGCATACCTAGGCAAATACCAAAGAAAGGTACTTTATTCTCTCTTGCATAAGAAGATGCCGCAACTTTACCCTCAACACCTCTATCACCAAAACCACCTGGAACTAATATACCATCTAAGTGACCTAATTTTTCCTGAGCGTTTTCTTTAGAAACTTCTTCAGCATGAATCCAATCAATATCTACTTTTACATTATTCGATAAACCTGCATGCTTTAAAGCTTCTGCAACTGAGAGGTAAGCGTCATGTAATTCTACGTACTTACCTACTAAACCAATCTTAACAGTTTCCTTTAAGTTCTTTTCGACATCTACAACTTGAGTCCACTCTGTTAAATCTGGCTCTTTGCATTCTAAGTTTAAGATATTACACACCTTAGATGCTAGACCTTCTTTTTCTAACATTAATGGCACTTCATATAAAGTTTCAGCATCCATGTTAGTGATTACATTTTCAGGTTCGATGTTACAGAATAAGCTGATCTTATCTTTAATATCATCTGAAATTTCAGTTTGAGTTCTACAGATAATAATATCAGGTTGAATACCGATTTCTCTTAATTCTTTAACTGAATGTTGTGTTGGCTTAGTCTTTAACTCACCTGCTTTTTCTAAGTAAGGTAATAATGTTAAATGGACATAACATACGTTTTCTTTACCAACATCGTGTTTAATTTGTCTGATAGACTCCATGAATGGTTGTGATTCAATATCACCAACTGTACCACCAATTTCTGTAATAACCACATCTGGATTTTCTTCACTAGCTACTCTAAAAGCTCTTTCTTTTATTTCATTTGTGATATGCGGAATAACTTGGATCGTTGCCCCTAAGTAGTCACCACGTCTTTCTTTAGTAATAACTGACCAGTAGATTTTTCCTGTTGTTACATTTGAGTTCTTATTTAAATTAATATCAATAAATCTTTCATAATGACCTAAGTCTAAATCTGTTTCAGCTCCATCTTCGGTTACAAAAACCTCACCATGTTGGTATGGGCTCATTGTACCTGGATCCTTATTGATATATGGATCAAACTTCTGAATTGAAACTTTTAAACCTCTTGATTTTAATAATTGTCCTAAAGACGCTGCAGTAATACCTTTACCTAATGACGATACAACACCACCTGTTACGAATACATACTTCGTTGCCATAATTTCTCCTTTCACAAACGCTAAAAACCAGTAATTTCAATGCTTTACGCACTACACAATCTATATCAAAACATGAAAAAAGAGGTGACCATCCCGTAAACGGGATGACCTACCTCTAATAGAATCATAGTTCACCCTCAGTAGGGTTTTCCATGTTATGCTCAAAAATAATACTTACTTAGTATATACCAATTCTATATGCAGTGCAAGCACTTTTTTATTCTAAAATTATAATTAGATCTGCTTCGAATAAATCACCTGATACTTCAACACCATAAACGAATACTGAATCACCTACTGTGTAGTCTTCAATGTTTTGATCAGAACCTTCAAGAGAAATAATCCATGCTTTACCATTTGTGTCTGTTGCCTTAATTAAGTTGATGTTCTTATGAATCTCAGTAATTTCAGCTTGGAATTGTTTCTTTTCAACAGCTTGATTAATTGAAATTGTAGAAACTTCAACACCTGAAAGCTCTAAAGTAACATCTTGATCTAATCTTAAAGCATACAAGCCATTAGTATCTGTAGAACCTAAGTTTTTAACGACAACATTACTAGCAATGTTAAAAGTTCTTGTTGTACCGTTCTTATCCATAATTGATACTGTTGGTGATGCAGAAATCTGAATTTGAGTGATTCTACCTGTTGCTTCTGAAGATAAACCAGTCGCCTCTACTGCCTTAATTAAACCTTTTTCAATGGTAATCTTAACGATATCACCTTTTGCAAGTGACGTTGTCACATTAGATTTTTCTACACTTGATGCTAAAACTTGTTCAAACAACTTACCATTTGACAGTTTGATACTTACAGCATCTCCCTTGTTAAACTGAGATGATCTTAATAAAGAACCTGTTAAAACAGCCTTTGAAGATAATGTTTCAATCTTCTTAGCATATTCTCCTTGGTAAGATATTTCAACAATATCGCCTTCTTCTAGCTCATCTAACGAAGATGATTGGAAGTCCCTTTCAACGATAACTGAATTTAATGTTTTAAAGTGTTTATAAGTACCGTTTTCTAAAATACTGATTGGTCTAAAAGTTTCACCATCTACAGTGACACTATATCCAATAGATCTTAAAGTACCCTTAACTGTTGTTAAATCCTCTAATACATTTAATGTTTTAAGTGTTTTTCCTGCAAATGATACCTTAACATTCATACTTGGTTCTAAATTCTGAATAGCAATGGTTTGACCATTCATCGTTAAAGCTGCATCTGTTGCATCAAATACATATAATTTATTTGTCTCATCACGAACTTCGATTAAATTTAAGTCATAGTGTAAAATTGAGATTTTACCACTTAAAGTTTGAGTCACACCTGTATCAACTGGTGTATCCGTTTGACCTGGTTCATAACCTTCGATTTCTCTTAATACATTTGATGAAAGGACAGATAAGATGGCTCTGTTTAAAATCGAATTAGGATAGAAGTAATTGTCTGAACCACCTACTACGATTTCCTTTTCAATTAATAAGTTAACCCACGGCCATTGTAGCAAGTTAATCTCACTTCCATCTTTATATTGAATTTCATAGAATTTGTTTACATTTTCATCTAAATATACATTCATAGCCTTTGAAATAAATACTGATGCATCTACCTTGCTAATTACTTCAAACTCGCCATTGACATAGAATAGTGATAACTCCGATTTCTTTAAGATACCTCTTTCTAATGCATAGGCAATAGCTCTATGATTGTCTGGTCCATAAGGTTCTAAAATATTTGGTACTAAGTAACCTTCAATTGTATCCTTGTATTTAGCTAAGTAAGTATCAGCTAGGTCTGTTGTAACATCACCCTTTAATAAGGCAATCCTATAAATAACATTGATAACTTCCATCTTAGTTGCATAAGATGTAGGTTTGAACTCATTAGAATCATATGATGGCATCACATTCGTTTCTAATACTTTTTGCATAAATGGCTCTGCCCATTCAGCATCTGTTAAATCTGTTATTTGAGTAATGTCCTCTGTGCCTTCTGCGAATACAAGACTCGACATCAATAGGGTTAAAATTAAAACCCAAACGATCACTTTATTCTTCACTTGATCCTCCTTTGTTAAATACAATGAACTTGCTGTAGACATAGTTTATAATAACAACCAATATAGTAACAATAAGCTTACTATGAAACTCGTCCATGCCAATCCATGAAACTGCTATAATTAAAGCCAGGGTTTCTATTAAGAAAGCACCCAAACGGCCTATTAAAAACTTGATACTCTCATGTACTATAGAACCATGACTTTCAAATACATACTTCCTATTGGTTAAGTATGCAAAGATTATGGCCAACAGTGTTGAAAGTGTTGTTGCTAAAATATAATGAAAACCTATTACCAAGAAAAGTTTATAAGACCCAATGCTTAGTAAGGTCGTTAAACCACCAAAAACTGTATATAAACTAATTTCTTTTATTTTCATCATCAAGACCTTCTTGCTTCTGAATGATATATAAAGGTCTTCTTCTTACTTCCTCATATATCCTTGCGATATATTCACCTAAAACTGAGATCTGTAGCATTAAAATCCCAAAGAAAAATAAGATGATTGTAACAGTTGAAGTCCAACCAGCTATAGGATTGTCAGTTACTAGCTTATACACTACCCAGTATATCATAAAAAGAAAACTAAAGAATGACATCCCTATGCCAAAAATTGAGAATATTTTTAGTGGTTTGTCTGAAAAAGACAAAATAGCATCAATAGCTAAACGGATAAGTTTAAAGTAGTTATACTTTGTTTCACCCGCATGCCTTCCATCTCGATTGAACTCAACATAAGTAACATTAAACCCAACCCAATGTGTTATACCTCTAAAGAAGCGATTGTGTTCTTCCATTTTGTTGATTTCATCTACAACTCTTCTACTAAGAAGTCTAAAGTCACCTGTATCTAAGGGTAACTCCACATAAGACATAAACTTCATAAAACGGTAAAACATCTTAGAAGTTACCTTCTTTAAAAATGACTCTTTTTTTCTTGAAGCTCTTTTTGCATAGACAACATCAAAACCTTCTTTGTACTTATCATACATATCTTTTATCAGTTCTGGTGGATCCTGTAAATCACCATCTATAATAACGACAGCTTGTCCACTGGCTTTTCTAAAGCCTGCACTATTAGCCATTTCATGACCAAAATTTCTTGAAAAACTCACAAGTTTAACACAGTCATCCTGGCCTCTTACACTCATAACCTCTTCAACTGTCTTATCAGAAGAACCATCATCAACAAAAATAATTTCATGTGATGGTGTCATCTGATTCAATGTTTTTTTCAGCCTTTTATAAAGGGGTTTTACATTATCCTCTTCATTCATAACTGGTATAACGACACTTAACTCCACAGATCCTCCACTAATTTATATACGCCTCATAATCTTCTTGATGCCACCTATGTGTGTCATCAAAATAATCACTTTGTTTTCTATAATATTCATACAGTACTCTATTATTTACATCATCATCATTCCATGTCAAATCAAAATGATAATATTGACCATCCATTTTTATAAGATTCCAAGCATGATTGACTGCCCCTTCAAAGTTTCCTTCTTCATCAACTTCTCCAAAAATCAGCTTATTCTCAATACCTGTTTTATCTAATAGATATTTAAAAGCCTCAGCATAACCATCACAAACAGCTACACCATCTACTAAAGCACCGTAAGCTGTATGAGACAAGTCTTTATAGTCATCTTTAGCAATTGGTTCTGGATCATAAATTATATGAGTGGCTAAATAATCATGTATGGCCTTAATCTTAACGACTTCCGAATCATCTTCCCTGATAATTTCTTCTAATATTTCAATAGCGACTTGATCCACTAAATTTGTAGCTTCATCAGATGTATCATCTGCTGCATAATATCTTCCAACACCTAATCTCGACCAATCATCGAAAGTTCCAATATACTCTACACCCTCTGAAAACTTTAAGTAGCCAAAACCGGTAAACTTATCATCTGATAAACCCGCTTCGTCTGTTGGTGCTATATAGATGTTACCATTAGGATTGATTTGAACCACAACATCTCGATCAATAGCACCTCTGTCAAACAACTCAAAACCTTCTCGGTACTTTACATACTCCAATCCCACAGATACATCATCTTGGAAAGTATAATATGCATCATGTAAAAGTTCACCAGCACCATTGAATGATGTTTGATGACTATAACCCGTTCTTTTACCATCTTCATAATATGTTAACTTATATGCATGACCATCTTCTAATGTATTATAGGTAAATTCTAAACCTTCTTCTTCATTATCATTGAAGAAAGAATAGTCATAACCATAAGTGTACATTTCACTCAAATAGCCATTCCTTTTGCTATCACTAAACCAGCCAATTAATTCACCACCAGATTCAAACTTATAGTAACCTAATCCAGTCATTTTATTACCAGTGAACTGACCAAAATATAAGTCACCATTATTAAATTCAAAAGGTTCGTACTTCTGGCTCAAGTCAGCTCTTAAGTCATTGTGTTGTAAGGATTTATAGGCATGAAACTCATCCATCATCTGGGTTAATGTCAAGTTAGGTGATAAGATTAATCCACCTGAAGCAGCAAGTTCTATCAAATCGTTTTTCATTTTTATATCTGCTTGTATATATTGATTTCTAATGTCATACACTTGCCTTAAAATCTCATGATACATGTTTCTAATAGCAGGTGCATCAGGGCCATCCTCATCATTGACATCTTGATAAATAGCCTTTAAGAGTTCATCATATGTTTTATTTTCTGCATACTCAATTGTTATTGACCTAGTTTCTCCATGCCAAACGACAATTGCTCCTGTACTTTCTGCTACAAATCTAAGTGGTACATAAGTTCTATCATTGATAATCATTGGCGCAACATCAATGGTTTGTTTGACACCATTAATAGATACTTCAGGATTATCAATTGTCATTTCTATGATCAAGTTCTCTTTTGTACCAGTCGCTGTTCTGGTATCCCCATTCCAAGATACATTTAATCCCAGGGGTTCAAATATAAATTTCACAGGCACCAAGGTTCTTCCATTAACAATTAAAGCTTGTTCCTCTAAAACCATTGGTTCACCATTTAATGAGATACTTATCTCATCTGTCTCAGCATAAGACGCCGAAACAACTAAGAGTATCAATAACATGATACTAAGAGCTTTTTTCATCTATGCCTCCAATTTCTTTTAAATAAGATTCTATCAATTGTATCTTATTTTCTTTAAGCCCTTTATTCTCTTCTCTTATCTCTTCTTCTTTTTCTTTCAACATTTCTTTTGAATCATTCAAATGATTTAACATACTCTCAATATGCCTAGTTGCTCTTTCAATTTTATCTTCTAGATCCATACTTTGCATGATATCTTCGATAAATCTATCTGAGAATGACAATAGAGCTGATGTATCTAATTGAACATCACATACACCTAAAACATCTAAAACTTCAATGTGATATCTTCTAATGAGTTGCTGAATAAGCACCAATTGTTCGTTGGCACTTTTTACGGTTTCATTAGAACAATCAGAAACCAAAAGACCACTTTCAAGTACATCAACTATACCTAAGTCTTCTGCATTAGAAAATCCTTGTAAAATACATTTAAAGGCATCCATTAGACTGTTTCCAGCCTCAACAGCTTCACCAATTTCGCGTATTTTTTCATTGTTATAGTAAACTGAATCTAAAATGACTTTGACTTTAACAGCATCATCTGATGCCATATGAATCATCTTCTTTTCTTCATTTTTTATAAAATCTACATATTGTCTCTCTACGATAAACTTGTCTTTAATGCGTTCTCTACACAAGGCTATTTCTTTTAGACATACATCTAGTTCCTGACATGCAAACTCATACTGATTTTTAGCAATCATGGCTTCTTTTTCTTCTTTATCTAGTTTGTCAATTAATGTGCCTTTTAATAAATGGACAAATCCTTCGATAGATAAGCCTTCAAGCTTTTCTACATCATAATTTTCTTTATCTAAAGCTATTTTCTTTTCTCTAACTTTTGCTTCCAAGTCTGCTTTATTATCAATAAGAACCTTTAATCGTTCCTCAGATCGCTTAATTTTTTGTAGTGTTTCAGTTAAGTTCTGATATAAGTCTCTTGTTCTAGACATATTTCCTCCATCTTGACATGATTTATCAAGATAAGTATACCAAATCTAAGCTATATACACACCATCATCATCAAAATGTAATACTTTCATAATACCTTAGAAACATTTATATTCAGTATAATTCCATTTGATTTTTCCATGCTACAGTATTGAAATTGAGTAATTAGGTTATACATGGGTAAGTAAATTATATCGGAGGATTTATATGAAAAAATCAGACCAATTACTCGTTAACACCTATGCATCTTTTCTTGTTGACCCTAATACACTTTTAATTCAAGAATACAATGATCATGCCGGTCGATATCTTCAGCATAATATCGATCATCATAACATGCATATCTCTGATATCATTAATTGGGATTCTAGTATTGATAAGCAAATTCAGTTTAAACAAAACAAAAAAATACTTTACACATCGAAATTAGTCCATGAAGCTCTAGATATTATTGTTAATGTGCAAGTATTGACCATTAACAATAACGCTTACTATAATGTGACGCTAATAGACAATCTTGAAGATCTTGAAATACTCAGCACAAAAAACATAGATAGTGAAATTGCAGGGAACGGATTATTCTCGAATATTTTTCAATATAGCCCAATTGGCTTGGTTTTGGTAGATTCAAATACTATGTTATACAAGGCAAATAAATATATGTTTGACAGTTTCGAACTTAAAGCCCGAGAAGTGATTGGCGAGAGATTTGGTAATGTCTTTGGTTGTTCTTCTGTAGCTGAATCTAGATTTTTATGCGGTGAAGCAGAGGAGTGTAAAGACTGTAAGTTAAGAAATGGCGTCCAAAGAGTTCTTAGTGAACAAATAACAATTGAAGGTTTTGAAATAGGACACGACTTTCAAATCAATGGCCGAACCGTTACAAAATGGTTTACGCTTAGTGCTTCACCAGTAACCTATGGTAATCAAGTTTTTGCACTGGTTTCATTTGTTGATATTACTCAACGTGTCAGAATGGAGGATCGTTTAAGAGAATTAGGTATTACGGATCCATTGACAGACTTATACAACAGAGGTCATATTATGAAACTCCTTCATGAAAGCTTACATACTAAAAAGTATGATTATATTTCAGTTGCCTTAATAGATATTGATAACTTCAAAACTGTTAATGATGTCTATGGTCATCTAACAGGAGATAAGATTCTGATACTACTGGCTAACATCTTAAAAGAGCAACTCAGATACAGTGATTATACAGGTCGGTATGGTGGTGAGGAGTTCTTGATCATTTTCAATGAAACTCAGGCAAATGCTGCAGTTGATGTTATTAAAAGAATTCAAGATATATTCAGAATAAAATCCTCGAAAATCATTGAAAAGGCAGTAACTTTTTCTGTTGGCTTAAATGAAGTCCATATCAGAGATAGTATTGATGACCATGAAATTAACCTTATACTCAACAAATCAGATAAACTTATGTATCAAGCTAAGGCATTAGGAAAAGATCGAGTTTGTGTTGACAAACATTTTGAAGAGTAACTTTGTTACTCTTTTATTGAGGCCATAACCTTGATATAGGCAATCTACCACCTTAAAGTTTTATTAATTTAGCACCTTCTTCTTGATATGATAAGACGAATAAAATATGATTAAATTAAGATTATATATGAAAGGATATATCATGAACGAAAAAATTCTAGTAGTAGAAGATGAAAAAGAAATTGCAGATTTAATCAGAGATTATTTGTCTGCATCAAATTACAAAGTTGTTATCGCAAATGATGGTGAAAAAGGATTAGAATTGTTTGAATCGGAAAAACCTCAATTAGCAGTATTAGATATTATGTTGCCTAAAAAAGATGGGTTTGAAGTATGTAGAACCATCCGTTCTAAATCTAATATTCCAATTCTAATGCTAAGTGCAAAAAAAGAAGATACTGATAAAATCATTGGTCTAGGTCTTGGTGCAGATGATTATATCACAAAACCATTTAGTCCTAGAGAACTTATTGCAAGAGTTCAATCACAACTTAGAAGATATACTGAACTATCAACTAATCAAGAGAAAAAAGAAGTGCTTTCATTTAACGGTTTAGAGATAGATGCTACAGCATATACTGTTTCTTTAGACGGAGATATCATACCATTTTCAGTTAAGGAATTTGAAATACTTCATTATTTAGCTTCCAATGCCAATCAAGCCCTGTCACGCGAAAAAATATTTGATGAAATCTGGGGTTACAATGAATATGGTGATATCAACACTGTAACGGTTCATATAAGAAAGATTAGAGAAAAGATCGAAAAAGATCCATCTAGACCTTCATTTATTGAAACAGTTTGGGGGATTGGATATAAGTTCAAGGGTGATAAATAATGTCAGCAAGTTTACGTTCTAAACTTGCAATAGCTCTGGCTTCTATTATTATCATTCCGATAGTAGTGGTCTTAATCACACTCTTGTTTGTTCAACTCAACTTGATTAATCTACCGTCACTACAGGCTATTGATTTAAATAAGATCACCTTGGTAGCACCAGGTAAAACTACTGAGGAAATTGCCATTTTGCCTTTAACACTTATAGGTGTGTATTTTATTGCTATGGTGGCTATGATTATAGTTGTTTCAAAGGTATTATCAGACTTCCTGCTTATGCCGTTAAAAGAACTCAACTCTGCTGCTGAACGTATAGGTACAGGTGATTTTGACTTTAAAATCCAATATAAAAAAGATAATGAGTTTGGTAAACTCTGTAGAGAATTTGATGATATGAAGGACAAACTTCATATGACATCTAGCAAACAAAGAATTTATGAAAACTCTAGAAAAGAATTAATTGCCAGTATCACACATGACTTAAAAACACCATTAACAAGCATTATCGGATACGTTGAAGGCTTACAAGATGGGGTTGTAACGAATCCTGATACGATTAATAACTATCTACAAGTCATTCATGATAAGTCTATGAGACTTGATCATTTAATTGATGATTTATTTACTTTTACACAATTAGAACTTGAGAAATTTACTGTAAATGTAACAGATACTTCAATGATGAGTATGTTAACAGAATACTCAAATACTAAAATAAGAGAATTTCAATCCAATAAAGATATTGCCTTTATTGCAGATGAAATCCTGGATGCTAACCTAGAAATAGACGAGTTTAGAATTGGTCAAGTCTTAGAGAATCTAATCTCTAATGCTGAAAAATATACCAAATCATATATTAAGCTCTATACTACTATGGATGCATCCTACTATAATATTTTTATTGAAGATGATGGTATCGGTATAGGTACTGATGATTTACCATTTATATTCGACTACTTCTACCAATGTGATAAGGCCAGAGAAACCAAACGTAAAGGCACTGGTCTTGGTCTTGCAATATGTAAACAACTTGTTGAAGCACATAAAGGTAGAATCTATGTTAGATCTACGCTAGGTGAAGGCACAGTCTTTAAAATTTCATTAAAAAGATAAAATTAAGGCCTAAATCATTTGATTTAGGCCTTTAGTATTTAGTAAATAATGTAACCAGCCGTTTGACCTGGAAAACTCATTGTCATAGCCATTGAAGTTAATGCAGTGATTTGATCACCAACTTGAACTTCCTTTTGGAAGAATGTTGATCCTACTTTCGTATGAATAACTACATCAATCATTGTGCTTGTTTCATCGTATACGATATGAAGGCTTTTTACACCATCATTTTCTACAATCTCTTTTACTGTACCCGTAAAAGAACCCATTTCAAACTCATTGAACTTGATTGTATGATTTTCAATTTCCATACCTCGGCTTAAGATTTCATTGAAAAATTCAACTGGAACCATTGTTCTACCATTAACAATTGTTGGTGCTGCACTTAAAGGTCTTGCTGCCATTCTGTTCTTAAAATACGCATTTTCACCTATTGTAATTGAAGTCCATTGAGCACCCTTTGAAATTTCAATAGATTGATTTTCTGCATTCCATTCTACTGTGTAACCCATAGCTCTTAATGTTTCAGCAACAGGTACCATATACACCCCATCAATAACCTGTGGTAAAGTATCTAACTCAATTTGCTCTTCAGCAAAGTAGACACTCATAACTGGTTTAATTTCTGCAGAAATTGGTTGAACTGCAATAGTTACAATACCATTTTCTTCGATAATAACTGTTTCACCATTCTTATAAACTAAAACTGATACTGAATCAATTGATGAGTTTTCTTCAAAAGAACGATTTAAATCAAAATCAATACTAGATACACCTTCTGTTAATACTTCAAATGTAAATCTATGTTGACCTGGTGCACCAGGCATTGTGCTCTCGTTTACATACTCATCTGAAATGTACTTTACATGACTTTCATCAAACTCATATGTCCATGTGTAACCAGTAGATGCATTTTCATCTAAAATAATTGTGAATGTATGACCATCTTGCTCTAATCCGAATGGCAACTCACTAATTAATGTAGGTACTGCGTCAGCAAAGACCCCTGTTGTTACAATCATTAATACCAATAATATACTTACTAATTTTTTCATGTTATCCTCCATTTTGTTTTTCCCTTCGAAGTTTAGACGCAGGTCAAATAAAA
>Ga0070724_10000798_pt1 | contig 20523 bp, 28 predicted proteins | sample tdDd001_FD_67278 | JGI IMG/M metagenome (GOLD analysis project Ga0070724, IMG submission 67278) | Marine sediment microbial communities from the Atlantic coast under amendment with organic carbon and nitrate - tdDd00.1 | ecosystem: Environmental > Aquatic > Marine > Coastal > Sediment | place... | reverse complement strand
GTTTAGCTTTTTTTTTGCCCACCTGAAGCAGCCAACAATTCATCCTGCTTTTTCTGCAGTACTGGAGTAATGGTATCGGATTTCATATCTGCCAATCCTTCATCCAGGTTCAGATCAAAAAGAATTTTCTTTTTCTCAGGATAAGGAAGTGTAGGTAGATCTGCTTTCAGCAAAGTATTTTCAGCCTGCAGCTTTTCTTTTTCTTCTTCGGTTTCCTCAATTTTTTCCTCTAAATCTGCAACTTCTTCTACCTTTTGCTCAAGTTCATCCTTTTGCTCAGTAATGGTATTTTCCTGTTCCTGGATGGTTTCATCTTTGGCTTCCAATTCCTCTTTTTGTTCTTCAATTAAATTGGCAGCTTCAGAATTGTTTTTCAATGCTTCATTAGCATTATCCATTCTTTCACAAATAGATTTTGGCAGCTTCAGCATTGTTTCCTGGGCATCTTCCGGAAGCTCTTTCACCATTTCAATAATTTCATTCAAGATGATTTTTCTCTCTTCAGAAGATGGAGTATTATGCAGTAAAGCTGATTTTTTTGCAGCCTGACGAACAATGTGTTTTTCCTTCCATTTGTTGATTAAATCAAATGTGAAACCTTCAATTTCTCCAGGTAGATGCTTTTGAATGTCTTCTGGAATAATAGGAAGTAATTTGGAAATAGCTGCTGCAGCTTTTTCTTTTGCATTGTCATCGCTATCAACACCAAATCCAACAAAGTGTTCCTTAATTCGTTCGATAGTAACACCAAATTCCAATAAAGGATTTCGAGAAATTTCGCGACGATTGTCAACAATCTCTTTTTCGGAATCGACATGATCGATTAAAGCACGAAGTACTTCGTTGGCAAATCGATCACCTTTTGCAGTGGATTTAAGAACTGAATGTTCCGGAGCTTTCTTTCTGAGAAGATCTAAATCTTTCTCGACATGTTGTGGAGCCTTTAAATTATTGTAGGCTGCTAATTTCTGTTTGAGATTCATCCGATGTAATTTTTTGATTATTACTTAATCAAATGTATTTGCAATGCAGAATCTTATAAAGGACAAGAGAAAGTCAAATAGTCGAAAAGTCTAAAGGTGGAATGGTTTAAACGTAAAAAAAGGATGCTCGAACCACCAAGCATCCTTTTACTTCACTAACCAAAATATAAACCAAACTACTACTACGCTGTTTGTACTCTATCAACTTCTACCAGTGTGCTTGAATCCTGGATTCGGAATGTAATTCTGGATCCTGCATTTGCAGTCCAGGTTGTTCCATCAACCAAAATGTATGCTGTATTATCGGCAATGGTATGTGCATTTGCACCACCGGTACCATAAAGAGTAATATATCGACCATAGTCAGCAGAAGCAATTCCACTAACTGTAGTCAAGGCTTTTGGAGCTGTATTGTCATTCGGCAATTCGTAACGATCGTTTGCTGTAATTGCCAGTTCAGTTGCATCAGTAGCAACAGAAACAGCATCCTCTCGAACAATTGCACCAATATAGCGTTTCGGCTGTCTCATGGTCTTGTTTTCGAAAGTATAAGTTACTGCACGAGCTTCTTTATCGTTCTTACGATCGTAAGCTTTCAAGATCATAGGTTTGCCATAAGTACCATGCATAAATACATCGTCGCTATCTACTTCGCTAAAGAATAAAATGAACTTACCACCTGCCTTTTTTTCGATATAATCGAGCAATTTATCTCTATTGCCTCCCATTATCATTACAAAAGTATTGGTTGCTTCAATAGTGATATCACCTTTTTCTCCAGTTGAATTATCGGTTGGTACATCGTGCGCTTCGAAATAGTGCATGTACTTTCCTGCCTTAAGCGGAATGTCTGCAACTTGTCGGGCAGCATTCGGTTTTGGGAATGGTACAGAATCATCTATATCACAAGTTTCTAAAAGCCATACTTTATAGGCAATCATACTACCAGTAGTTTCTGAATCGGAAACATCATCGATATTACCAATAGCACCCATTGAGAAAAGAATGAGTGGACCAGCCATCATTTTTCCTGAGAATTCGATACTGGCAGGTTCCTGAATCATGAATCCAAGAGATGGAATGGCTAATGCAACAAGCATAACCATTAAGAAGCCACTTAATAATTTTAAGTTGGCATTGATCACTTTATTTCGCGACCAGGCTATTTGTTTTGAATGTAATTTCTTCATATCAATTAAATAAGAAAATTCACTTTTGAGTTAACTATTGAAGAGCCGATCCGAAGACCGGCTCATGAATGAATCAAAGAAACTTAGTTTCTAGACTCCGGAAGAGTTGGTTGAAGAAGCTTGTTTACTTTACGAGTTCCTGCTTCGGTTCTCTCAAGCTCTAAGAATTTATCGCCTGTATCGTTCAAGATTAGCATGATGTAATCTCCAACCGCTGAAGGAGCATAAGGTGCAGTAATAGAATCGAACTTACCAGACTTGTCAATTGCTTGAGGTTTCACTGCAGAACCACATTCGATGATGTAAGCAACTCCTTTTTTAGCTCCGGTAATATCTGTGATCTTCTGATCAGCAGTAGTATTTTCCTGAGTGATGAACATGAAGTTTTTGGTAGCATCGGCAGTTGTGGCATCGTCAGCCAATTTGGTAACTGGCTTATTCATGAAAATTTGCTGAAGTTCATAGTTATTTGCTACCAACTCAGCTCTAGAGTTGAATTTCTTACCAACAAAAGCGGAAACGGTACCTTCTTTGAATCTTGAACGTGCCAATACGTTTTCAAAATCTTCCTGAAGTTTCAATGACATCATTTCACCTGGCAGATTTTCCAAACACTGAACATTACCTGGCTTGGTTAAAATCATGAACTTTTGAGTTTCAACTGGCATCCAGTAAATAGGTATATCCTGATCAGGAACTTTATCAGAGTAAACTCCAACAAAATCTGAATCTTTACCAAACTTTTCACGAAGAGCTTCAGTCCACCAAGCTTTATGCTTCTTTGGTAACACTAAGGTAAATTGATCAATTTCTTCATCGCCTAAAGATTCATCAACATCTGCAACAAATGCCTTAACAGCATCTACCATTACAGTTCCAGTATTGTCGTAATCTGCATAAGCAGCATCACCATGGACTAATAATTTGTTTTGAAATTGGTAGCGAAGCAAGGTGTAAATGATACCAGTAGCACCATTGATTGCTAAACCTGCAGTTCCTGAAGTTGGTTTCACGTAGATTCCACGAATCTTACGTTTATTTTGTTCTTGAACAGCTTTTTCCAAAATTCCAACAAGCATCCATTCGATCATCGACCACTTGATATCACCAGAACCTTCTGTGTTCTTGTAACCAAGATAGTTTCTTTCAATATCAGTCAATGGCTCGAATTCCAACTTGATGGAAACATCATCAACATGACCCATTTCAGGTTCGATATTAACAGAGCCTTTAAAGATTCTACCTTTTTGCCAGGCTTGAGAAACCTCACCAAAAATAGCATTGAAAATTACCTCAGCATCCTGAATGCCAAAACGACGAGGGAAGAAGTCATAAACAGTTGGAATCTTAAGAATGTGTGCAATAATTGCATCCATCCTTCGAACCAAGAAAATGTCACCAATGCCAGCTTCACCAGTAGGCAAACCAACAGTTGTACCTGCACCTAATTTTTCAGGATTCAACATGTTATTGCTGCGAAGTTCTGCATATCGCTTCGATAATTTCTTACCAAAATCTTTTACTGCAGCCTGGAATTTAGGAGCATCAGTTTCTTCATCTGCAGGATTGTTACGTGAGTAACTTGGATCCACAGTAATACGATTGTGACGAACTCCAGTTGAATAAAAGTCGTGCTGAATACCAAAAGCATGCTCTGCGGTGTGCCCTAATCCGTTAATGTCCATAGTGGAAGCGTTAAAATTTTCAGGATCATCGTCCTCTACTTTTTTACCAAGTTCCTCGATCTTGGCATCTTTGTCTTTTCCCTCTTTTTCAAGAGTAGAAACTTTAGAGGTTAAACCCTTTACTTGTTCCTCCAGGCTTTTAGGAGCACCAGTATCCTGTTCGTCTTTTTTATCACCTTTATCGTCGGTGTCGGTTTCAGCTAATAACTCAAGAGCTTTGTCGTGAGCTTTAGCTTTTTCCGCTTTTTCGGCAGCGGCTTCTTCACTTTCATCATTGGATTTTGTATCCTCATAAAAATCGGAACCGTGCTTTTCCTTGTAAGCTTCGGTGAATGTTTTCCAATCATCATTGGTCCATTCCGATTGCTTTTTTTTGTTCCAACCTAGTTGTTGGATAATCTCCATTATTTTTTTCTTCATGGCGAAAATTATTTAAGATATTAAACTAAGAGCTTTATTTTGGGCTTTTACTTTACTTGCATATTCGTTACCTAATCGATAGGCTTCGGTTAATGCTTCGTTAAAAGTTGCAACTCCATCGGTTAAGCCAATTTCGACGGCGTGTGGTGTATCGAACGTGGCACCTCTGACGGATTCGTGGTCTTCGGGTAATTTTCCGATTGATGGGATTGCTGTTCTGACATGTTCTTCGAATTGCTCCTGGAGCGGATCGAGTTCCTTCTTTTTGTATTCTTCTGGTTTTCCATCTCTGAGATCTCTAAAAAGTTTATTTTTTAAATCTGATTTATTTGCATACTCCTCAATCCATTCGAAACCTAATTTCTTGTAGTATGGAAGAATATTCCAGAAAGAAACCATTGCTCCCAGGGAACCGATGATGCAGTTTTGAGTTATGGCAAATCGTTTTGCCGATGGAGCTGCTATGTACAAACCTGCAGAGCAACATCTTTTTTCGTAAAGAGTGATAACTGGTTTTTTCAATTTCATTTTGGTTTCCCAAAGTCGATCGAGATACCAGGCTTCGCCACCTCCAGTACTCATGTGTTCGAAATGAGCAATGATTTGTGGATTGGCATCGGCTGCCAATAGATCGGCTTCGTATTGTTTGGTTGAAAAATACCACGACCAACGAGTATCGGCGAGTATGGTTCCAAATACGCGATGGTAAGCTATGGATCCGGAAGGAATTGTTGTTTCGTGGAAATCGCGAGTGAGATTTGCTTCCACATTAATTTCGCTCGAAATGATTTCCATCAAATCAAGAGATTCCTTTTCGTATTCGGGAAGATCTTCGGATGTGCTTAATGACAATTGAGCAAGGAATGCTTGTTTATCCTCTTCTGCCATCATCCATTTGCTATCGAATAGCAAACGAGCAATTTGAGAATTATTGAAAAGTTTTTGCATGATATATCAGTTATATACCATGCAAGTAATAGCAGAACGTTAATTATATAAAGGACTTTACAGAAAGGGAGCTAATGCTGTTCGTGTAATTTCAAGCGAGTCGGATTGAATGCCCGGGCTTAATTTTATTCGACATGGGATGTTGAGGTCTCCCCAAATTAGTGATCCTTCATCGTCGAATAGTTTAACAATTGCTTTCATTCCTGCAGGTAATTTTGCTTTGTCGGTATCGGAAAGCTTCTCGATATGAACCGATAATTTTTGCGAATATAATTTTCCTACCTTATCGGTTTTCGCCTTATCACTTGGTTTTACCTCTGAATTGGCATTGCATTTTATCCAGGAACGACCTGCTTTTAAAATTACAGTTTGGGCAACGGCAACTTCTACTTCTGGAAGTATTGCTATTTGAATTTGGATGTTGAATTCTCTCATGTTATTTGGTGTTAAAATTTCAGACTTATGATATCTGAAAATCAATGTTTTAATTAATGTTTAGGAGTTTATTTTGTCTGTTTTGTCTGGAAGTCTGAAAAGTTTTTTTATTGCCTATAAATCAGCGGTTTGGAGTCGTAAAAAGCACTTTACCTTCTTTTTTTCACGTTGGCGGTAGTCAATTTTCTTTACAGCCTCATAAGAAAGTGCATTATTTTGGATATTGAAGCCTTTGATTATTGCCTCTACAATTTCCTTTTGATTGTATCTCATGAGATATCCTTCTTCGAAAATGTTTCGAACTTCTTGTTTGAATTTCGTTTCGATGTAATCGTGAATTTGTTCTTCGCCCCATTTGGTTACATGAAAAAAATTGTGGCGCAAAGCGTAGTGATTGTTTTTTGTGATGGGTAAGATAAAGGTTACCGGATTAGCCAAAAATGGTCGACGTACTGGAATCTCACTTATTCGAACAAAGGAAGGAATGTGTTTTCCAAAATCGTGATTTCGTTTTAAGATGATTGCTCCTTCGTCGGTGTAGTCGAAAAGAAAGCGGCAGTAGTCTGCCAGGTGTGGATCCAAATCGATAGTGATCGATGGACGTGCGACCGCTGTAGATTTTACTTTTGCCATAAGCTCTTTTATTCTAAGGTATAGTACTAATTGAGTAATAAAAAAGACTTGGCGGCCATTAGTATCAAAGATAATAAATTATAGTTTTTTACTGTTTAATTTTCGTCAAAATAATTAACAATAATTAAAAATTGGAAAATCGGCTTTCAAAGTAGCACCCCTAAAAATGAGTGATTTTTCTGTGATTTTTGTAATTGCCTTTGTAAATATCTGTTGTTTAAATACATACAAATTACAAAAGGGTTTTGGTGGTTTTGTAGGTGTTTGATAATCAGCGATTACATTTTTGTAATTCGGTACCAAATTTTGTAATTGGCGGTTTTATCTTGAATTGGATTTAGACTAAATAAAAGAAAAGCTTTAAAAATTACAATTTCAATTTAAAAATGTAATTATTTTGTAATTCTGTAAGTTTTTAAAATCGAGAACTTTATATATGGAAATTACAAATTACAATTTTTTTAGTAAAGGGGTTAGAGGGGGAAGGGGAAGCAAAGCCCCGAGAGGCGAACTTGTCTATTTGCTGTGCATTTTGTTGGCTTGTTTCTGCTGCTTTTGGCAGGGGAGGGATTTGTATATGGTGTGCCGGTCTTGTGCCTGGCATGGTGCTGTAAATGGGTAGGTGGTTTGCAATGGCCTGGCTTCATCGGTGGGCGTTGTACGAAAGTTATCGTACTTCTTTTTTAATGGGTGTGGTGAGTTGCGGTGGTTATACTGTATTGGATAGGAAACCGGCACATAAAGAAAATGCCCCTGTGGGGGCATGGTGTTGGTCGGCTTGGCTTCGGGATCCCCGAGCTAAAGCACGGGGTAAAGGATCAGGGCAAAGCATTGGGGCAAAGGATTTGCATCTTTCTATTAATAGTAAGACAGCTTCGGGAGATTCCCGGCTTTTAGATTAATAGTGAGACAGCTCCGGAGGATTTACAGCTTAAAACACCTCTCTCATTCTCTCCTGGAGGAGAGAAGATAAATAGTTAATGTTATTGCATAAAAAACCCCGAGCTGAAGCTAAGGGCAGTTTGATTTGTTTGATGTAATTAGAATGGCAGATCATCCTTTTCTTCTTGCGTTAGCTCTTCGTCTGGTGGAACAGGATTAGCCTCACGCTTGCCCCAGTAGATTGCATTACCCAAAATTGGCATGGCTTTTTTCTCATCATCACTCATTTTGGAGTAAACCTCTTTAGGGAGATCCTGCTTTAACAAGTGTGTATCCTTGCTATTGTTTACCTTGTTTTTGATTTCGATGGCTGAGATATCAAGATATAAGCCTTTTTCGCCTTCGAACAGGTTGTTTTGTTTGATAGGAATTACCAGACATTCTATTTCACCTGATTTTTTACTGCTAAACTTTCTTACCTCGCTTTTTAGCTGTCTTAAATTTACTTTGATACTAATGTTGCTCATGATATTAAATTGTTTAGATAATTAGATATTTAATCTTTCTTTACGAGAGTCACACCATGGTGTGACCCTACGGTTTTATTTTATTGGTTCCCAGGAGAAGATATCATGGATGTAATGGAAACCACCTCCATCGATAAGGAACATGTCTTCTTTTTCGATAAATGTTCCTTCTAAACCTTTGTGGTTGTAAATCTCGAATCGTACTCTTTGCCCATCTTTCGGAAGTGTTGATTTATCGATTTTTACTATAGTGTTATAAGCGTAGCCTACGTCTTTCATCGCTTCCTCCTTTTCTTCTTTTTGGGTGTTAGGTGTGTTGGTTTGCGTCGAATCTTCCTTGGTCTGGAATAATCGTCTGGTTCTTGTGATTTATTCATTGGCTCCTCTTGACAATCAGGTGGACCACCGGCACATTTCACACAAACTGGATTGCATTCACCATCATATTTTAAAATGTCGGTTGAGCTGCAGTAATGGCAATATTCTTTTTTATTCATTGGTTTATTGGTTAAAAGGTCATACCATGGCATGACCCTACGGTTAATACTTTATTTGAGATTGTTCTCCATTCGTTTTACGCTTCTGATTGAAAAGAAAATTCCACCATCGATATGCAATTCCAATTCGCTTTCATCACGCCACAATGGGTGTAATGATATTTCTAGATTGGCACTCCTGGAATGTTGTTCGTTAATTTTCTTTATGGTTTCCGGAACAATCTTTTCGCAAAACTCTTCAAGTTTATCCTTATCAAACAGGCAATCCTTATAAGTTTCTGCAAAAGCTTGAGCAGCTTCTTGAGCCTTATTCTTAGGCTGATTAAGCGTTAATTTCACGAAATAGTATTTCATTGGTTTATGGTTTATTGGTTTAATATTTAGTTCTGAAGGCAAGTTATGCTTGTGCTTTGGTTCAATCATCGGTATTGCTTTTAGAGGTTGCATAGCAAAGAGGCTCGTATTGTGAGGTGTTTACAAATGGCTTATTTGTGTATTCTACTTTGGTGAACTCAGGATAGGATATCCGGAAAGGATGAAAGTGCAGATCCTCTTTCTCTAGCTGTATTTTGCTGTTTTTTCCCATTGCATTTGCAATAGCAAAACCAAGTGAGAGAATATCGTTAATACTGGCTCCAATGGAATTTGAATAGTGTGGATTATCATCGAAAACATGTCCTGGATTGTTCTTTGCCAATTCGTAATACGATTCGATTTCTTCCGGTCCAAAACCATCTAATTCGCAAAGCTTCTTAAGCTGCTGTTCTGATAGATGTATCTGTATGTTGAATATTGTTTTTTGCATGGTGTTAATCTTAGTGGTTCGAAACAATTACTTTTTGATCGACACTGCAGATCAGTTCGGATCCATCGGTACTGGTTATTTTACGAGGCGAGTTTTCGTAGTAACCAATTCGCTTGTCGAGTACATCTATCTTTGCTACTGTAGTAAAAGGTTTATCAGTTGAGATGGTGAACTTATCGCCACGATGTAACATACCTACAGGAATCGGTCTTTTACATTCAATAAAGTCGAATCTTCGAGTGACTGAAGCACCTGTGAATTCTGGCTTTTTATCGATGATGAAAAGCAGTTTTGGTGTTTCCCTGGTGAATGGATATCGATGCTTTGCATTCACTTCAATTTTTCCTCCTATTAAAGGGAACCAGAATTCGAAATCGTAATCATCTTTTATTCCATCAATAATAATAAGATCGGTTGCCTTAGTTACTTGACCGAATAAAAATCGATTGTGCTGAAGTCTTTGTCCCCAAATATGAAGATGAACTACATGATTGTGTTGATTTGCAATTTCGTCGGCTTTTTCTTTTTTACCACTGCCGTAGTGACCGTAAATAATTGTTGCTTTTTGCATGGTTTATTTTTTTGTGGTTAGAAGGTCATGCCATGGCAATGACCCTACTTGTTGGTTATTTAAAAAACGATTTTCTCTTGTTCGGCTTCGGTTAATTGTTCCTCTGCAGGTATTTCTTCTATTGTGTTTGTTGATATGTAGAAATACTCAGAGGTGTCGCTTTCGCGTGTTTTGGTGATTCGTCGGTTTTTGGCATCGGTACAAACGGATTCAGGATTGAACTCAAAATCTTTATAGTCGCAGAAGCTTTTAACGGCTTTTTTAAACTGAGTGACTTTGTATTCGTCTTGTTGTTTCCTGGTAAGTGTTGCCTTGAAATTCTGAAAGGCTGTTTCCTTATGGATAAACGTATTGAAGTATCCACGATCGTTAGGTGAAAACTCAGGTTTATTATCCTTATTTGGCAATTGGAAATAAGCACTTGCCCAGTAGTAAAACTCTTCCTCTTTCGATCGAAGTCCGTCGGTCATTCTACGGCGAAGCTGACGTTTCTCCAGGTTACCCATTGGTGGGTTTATTTTATGGAAACGCATTTGCAACTGTATGGCATAGGCAATAATATTATCGAATATGCACCACTCTTCGTCGGTGAAATCGTCGAACAAACGGCGACCAAATTTAATGGCAGGATTCAAGGTTTGCTTGTAATCGTTTTGCTTTGTGCTTTCGTGGTAGTAATCGGATACACCGGAAAACATCATACGTGCCATGGTTGAGTTATCGGTATTTCTCAATTCAAAGTTCGATGAAATGATCATTTTACCTGAGTCGCGATATTCCAATACTTCAGGCGAAAGGTGCTTGTTGTTGATTTCGCGCTTACCGGTGATTTGAGTATAAAAGAAATCCATTTCGGCATACTCGTGCAAATCATCAACCTCGATAACATGGTGAAACTTGGTAAAACCATCGTAGATAAATTGGTTCTCGGTTAGCTTACGATTACGTCCGCCTATGTAATAAGAGCTTCGAATAAGAGCTATTATCATAGTAAGAAGCGATTTACCCGAACGTCCGGACGATTGCCCAACCTCAGAGATTTTTAAATCCTGAAGAAAGACCATCCATGGTTTCGAAGGATCCTTGTATGATGCACACATGTATCCAAGCATGAAAAGAATGTTTGCCAAAAGCAGATCCTGTTCTTTTTTCTCATCATCGGAAAGTGGCTTGTTGTATTCAATCTCTTTACGCCAATGGATGTGAGCCAAATCTTTAAGGAAACGAACAAATATATTTTCGGGTTCGTTAATTGTTACCTGGTAACGATCGGTTTCTTCTATTTGTGAAATTTTTACATTCAGCTCTTCGCGCTTGGTTTGGTCGGTTGTTAGTTTCAGCTCATCTAACAAGGCTTTAAATTCGGGCGTTGCATCTACCTCGATAGGTGGTTTTTTCATTACACGAATGCTGCGATCGTGAATGTGCGAGAGATCCTTTTTGTTTACCGTTAGTTTGCCCAGTATGTAGTTTGGTAAATCTTTGTGATCGATACGCTTTATTTCGTCTTTGGTGATTTTAAGCGCACCATTGCGATAACAAATGGTGTCGAACTTTGAATTGAAATTATTAAACTCAGGTGCAATTTCAGCCAATTCCTGCAGGTTGTTTTCCGATATCTGATTACTCGAATTGATCTTGTTTAAAATTGCAGTTTCATCCATAATATAGCGCGAACGAATCCACTCTTTTGTAAATCGCTTCGTGATTTTCTTGATATCATCAGGATGGATTAGCTCGATAATTTTTCCCTTTACACGTGCGTAACAGTAACCGGCCTTTTTATGGTACTGAGAATCCATCACATAAAATCCATTTGCCTGCAGAAAGAAATAGTAATGCTCCAAATTGATATTGTAGGTATCGTTTCCACTTTTATCCTGCGATTTAGACCAAAACTTCATTGGCTTGGCATTCACCTTAAGTACATTAAAGTTGTGTGTGGTCTGATCCTGAGTATTGCCGGATACGCTAATAAAATCTTTTACATCCTTACAGGGATTTCCTCTCCAGTCTTTTTTCTTATCAATCCAGGAAGGCATTTCCATTGATCGAATGTTGATGTGCTTTAATCCCATTTTAATGGCTTGAGCTCTTCCGGTGCTGTCTCTATCCATTATTTGGTAATGATTTTCGCACATATCATCGAGCTCCTTGTATTGCCCATCGGCATAGTTGGCAGATTCGGAGTTTAACCAATACACATGAAAACCAAGCGAGGCAACATTTATGGCATCGCTCTCTCCGGAGCAACGAAATAGATCTACAATGTGAGGAGTTTTGTATTTGGATCCAGGACCTTTGTATTCGTATTCGCCCTCTTCGTTAACGAATTCGTTCTTGGCTTTCTTCAGCTGTGCCAATCCGTAAACGTAGTCTTTTGGTTTAGGTCCAATGTAAAGGAAACGGTGCTTTTTCTCCACCTCCATTGGTCGATACATCTTTTTAAAATCGCCGTAGTCGAAAACAAAAATTGGATAATCGGTTGTGGTGGTAAATTTATGAACCACATCACGCTTTAGTTTTTTGGAAAAGCTGCAATACTCGTAACTTTTAACTACACGGCAATTGAATTTTAGCAAGAGTTCCGGTGTAACGTATCGTCCAAAGTATTGGCAATCGCTATCGGTAATTTCCGATTGTTCTTTATAGTCCCAATTGTATTTTCCTTTTACATCTTCCGGATCCATTTCGCGGAAAGAGTAATCGGCTCTGTACTGAGGTTTTTTAAAATCTCCACTGGAGAGATCTTTGCGAATGATTACCGATGAGATAAACTTAAGTGCATCGAGAAATTGCAGAGCTTCTTTACGCATTACAAACGAAATGGCATTCATGCTATCAACTTCGCTTTGATTGCCGAAGTCGGTAATTCTCCATTGCCCTTTGTAGAAGGCTACGCGTGCCGATGCTGTTTTTTCTTCACGCTCTTTAACCCGGTGTTGTGTATTGGAGAAATCGACACCCGGAAAGTAGTGTGCGAAAATGTCGTATCCTCCTGATGTTTCCTTATAGATAATATCCTGATCGATATAGCTCATAGTTGCTTTAGTAATAGAAATTCAACTTTAGGGTTTGCTTTTAGTTCCTTGTATTTTTTAAGCAATACGTGCTTTAGCTTTTCCATGGGCAGTCCGTAAGAGGCAATTGCTAAAGCGTTCATGGTTTCACCTTCCGGATCGTTAAGATTGAATCCTGTCCAAACATCAATCAGTTCGGCTTGCATTATATCTTCAGGATCCTTTGGGTTTTTCATTTCGTAAACTAGTGGCTCAAAATCTTCTCGCTTGTCCCAGTTTACTCTTTTGCCGTAGGGTATTTCGCTTGCAGGTAAGCAAATGGTGAAATACTCGTGTTGTGGCTTACCGTGGTTTATCTGTATCATGGGGCGATTCTTTGTGGTTAATCATTTCTTTTAAATCTTCAACAAGCATTTGGGCTTTCAGTTCCTCTATGTTGTTTATTCGAGCTGCAGCTCCTAATACTACCTCTCTAATGCCATCGTGTTGTAACATTGTCTGTGCAAGGTCATTGATACATCCTTCTGTTGATCCTTCTATTTTTATTAGTACTTTTGCCATTGATTAATTTTTTAATTAACAACCTGAGAGCCGTCCGAGCCGCCAAGCATAATGGACGGCTCTCTTTTTGTCTGGTATTTATAATGCATTGAATTCAGAAACAGCTTGATCCCTTTTCTTTTTGATTTCTGCTTTCAGGATCTCAATAAACTCTTCACTCAGAGCAAAAGGAATTATGTATTCTTCTCTCATATCATCACCATCATCACTCTCTATAATTAATTGAGGATTTCTTGAATACTTTTTATTAGAGTTTTCTGGATCTTCCCATTCAAAAGATTCTAATGCTTCATTAAGCTTTTTTATTTTTTCATCTAGGTCGATTGCCTTTTGCAGTGTTATTTTATCCATTTGATTAATTTTTTAATTAACAATCCGAGAGCCGTCCGAGCCGCCAAGCATAATGAACGGCTCTCTTTTTGTTTGTGTGATTTTAAAAGGTCACGCCGTGGCATGACCCTACGGTTTGGTTTTAGGTTATTTGATTTTTAACAGTTCACCATTTTCTTTCTTGATGAAGAAATTGCATTCTTGGAAGTGAAAATTTCTACCTGTAGCAACTGACTCAATACCATATTCTCCTTTGTTATTTTCGATAGCCAAAACGCGATATGCTAATGGTGTTTTTCCATTGTACTCCTGTAGATATGAGTGGTGCTGATTTTTTTTGATTGTGTGATACAGTTCAAATGTTGGATACAGTTCTGAATCTTCCTGTTCCTTGTTTTCAAACTTTTCGAAGTGCTTAACAAATCGAGTAAATTTTAAGAACTGTTGACCAAGTTCAAGATGGGAATTGAATTGTTTTCCAAATCGTTCCATTAAGGTTTTAAATGCTGCAATCTCATTTGATACTGAGGCAGATTGACCGTTAATTGTAATTTCTACCATGTTTTTCATTTGTTTCTTTTTTTTAATTAACAATTCGAGAGCCGTCCGAGCCGCCAAGCATAATGAACGGCTCTCTTTTTTATTGATTCACTTTAACACTAAATTCGTTTTAAACACTCCCGACCTTCGCGACCGCCAAGCCCAAAGGTGGGGGAGTGTTCGATTTCTGATCAGAAAATCGTTAATGATTTTTCCCTGTTTTGTTTCCCGGCTTTGGTATGATTCAAATAAAAACAATGTTGTAAGTGAGTCAGCTCTCGGATTTCGGTTTCCATCAGGGAAATATTTTTATTGTCCACACGAACAAGTTTTCTCTATTGGCACAAAGCCTTCGGTGTGTCCGCGATACTCTTCACTGGGTATTGTTCCGGTATCCTTACAATTGTTACACTTGTATTTTGGTGGACTTAATCGTTCTTTAATTGCGTTTGCATGCCCTTTTATATTGGCTGCTTTGTGCGATACATTACCGCTTGACATGTTGCTTGCTTCATTGATGATCACATTTAGATACATCTCGATGAATTGCAAATCTGTTTTAGCTAAGTTCATTTTCAATTTTGTTTTTAATGTGAACAACTTTGGTTTTCAACTTTATTCTATTCTTTAATTTCGAGTTGCCTATTTCATTGCCATAATGAATAAGAGCTTCAAAAATTAGTTCCAGATCGAGGCTATCGAGTTGATGGATGGAAAACTCTTCGCCCGATTTATCAACATACGGCTTCATAAGCTTCCTTTATTACTAAATCGTATTGACGAACTCTTTGATTTTTGCAGTAGGCTAAACCCAGTGAGGACCACGAAACATTGGTTCGGGTTCCTGCAGTATCTTCAACCCAACCATCCATTGAGCTTACTTTGCGGTTTAAGTCGTAATCGATAGATGTGATTACATGATCGAATCCGTTCCTGGTAACAGCCTTTTCCATTTGGTCGGTTGGCTTTGGCTGTGCCGATTTTCCTAGTAGCGGAAAATTGAATTTAAATTTTTCTAATATTTTCATGAGTTTACTTTTTTACGGTGCATTGGGTGATGCGTGGTTCTTTAGATAATTCCTTTGTCTTGTGCCCATAGGGCGATTTCAATTCGGTTATTAACCTGTAGTTTTTCTCTGATATTATTAAGGTGAGTTCTTACTGTTGGTATTTTAATATTTAGCTCAATTGCAATTTCTTTATCGAGTAAGCCTTTACCAACTAGTCTAATTATGAAGTACTCTTGTTTGGTGACTTTACCATTAGGAGCAACAGGGATTTTACACAATACATTAAAGCCTTTACAAAACTTTTCGTCGGGGCAGTTAGGAGCGTCGGCTGTGGTTATTCCATTGGCTAAATCAGGATTTTTATCCCAATTGCCATATCGGCAACCAACAAACTTTTCTTCTTGAGCGTTGGCAGTTTCAATTCCAAATACATTAATAATGCAATCTTGTGCAGCTTTATCGGCTATGTATTCAGTCTGAAAAGGCTCTCGTAGTTCTCTGGGTAATTCCAGGTAAGATCTTTTCTTTCCATCGTAAACAACATTTACTTCGCCATTGTAACGATATATCTCAAGGTTTTTATCCTCGATTCCGGCAGGTAGTTTAGTGTGTGGCATGTTTTTTATTTAGGCAGGATGAACTGTTGTGTGTGGTACAGTTGTTTGTTTTATTTCGCTTCAATACATTTATTAATGAACTCCTCTTTGGTTATCTGTTCATTGTAATAAAAGCTACTTAGATCGTGTGTCCAACTAAAAGGATTTGCATTTGGCAAAATCACAGTGGTGTCAAAATCAAACAGGTAATAGTCATCAATCAATTCACTGATATTTCCAATAATTTCACGGAAGGAGTCACTGGTGAATCCAATTGAATAAGTTTCCCCCGCACTTTTAAAAGTTACAATCGCTTGTTCCTTACCTTTATTATTTAGTAAGGCTTCTACAAATTCATTGTCTGACATTTCACTCGTTTCAAAATACTGACGTGCTATGTAGGAGTTCCAGACTACAACCTCTTGGTTGGGTAGTATTACTGTAATTTTTTCATCGTATAAAGAGTTATTTACAATAAACGAATCGATACTTCTAAGTATCTCAGTTAGGGTTTCTTCTTCAAACATTGAACATGAAAGTGTTTCTTCATGTTGAAGACTGATTGATGCTTTTTCCATGATCTTAGTTTTTGTTTTTTAACAATTCCTGCTGCTTAGCTTTCTTCTCTTCTTCCTTCTTTAAAATCTCGAAAGCAGCATCAATAATTAATTGATTTTCTCTTCGTCCGGAGAACACATGATCGACATAGGAAATGTGAAAACCTGTTTTCTCTGCTATCTCATCTCTATAGCCTCGCGGTAATTTGTCCTTTAAAACTTTTAATTCTTCCTTATTCATTAGTTTACAGTATTGTTTTTGTATTGTACTTGTAGTAATATTGTATTGTATTTGTAGTGTAAATGTACAAACATGTTTTAAATATGCAAACATATTTACATTAAATCCTTCAAACAATTTTGCAGTTATGACATTACCCCTTATAAATCAGAGGATTAAAGAATTAATAAATTTTCATGCAAATGGGAGTGTTAAAAAGTTCTCTGAATTAATTGAACTGAATAGTTCACAGGTTCTTAATAGAATATTTAATCTTGATAAAAGAAATCAGGAATACCCATCTCCAAGTTCTGAGATTCTACTATCTATTGCAAACAAGTTTGAAGGTCTTAATTGTAATTGGCTTTTGACTGGTAAAGGAGAAATGTATGAATCAGATGAAAAGAACATTACCATAACCGATGGTCAGGCTATTTTTGCTGATAATGTAAGCCAGTACAAAGGCAAGAATAATACATTGCAAAAGTCTGGAGCAGATAGCACCAAAGAAATTGAGCTGAAGGATAAGGAGATTGAGATGCTTCGGAAAACAGTTGCCAATCATGAGAAGACAATTACTCAAAAGGATAAGATGATTGAGCGTTACGAGAAAATGTTGGACCAATAAACTACTGAAATGCTTAATGATGATTATAATTCTCTAGTTGGATTTTTTAGATTGTCTAAGGATGAAAAATTCTCATTTGATTTCCTCGCAGCATTTAAACCTCACATTAATAAAGGTGATTTTCGTGTCATGCTTTTATTATTAGAAGATGAAGGTGTAATTATAGAGTGTAAGAATGGAAAGTATAAGTACAATTCAGATTTTACAAAACACTTAAATAAGCATTCTAATTTCATTAATTATTACAGGTTTAAAAAAGAGAAAGAAAGGCAATCTGAACTTTCTGAATCATTATCTCTTCAAGCATTAAAGAATAACGTTAAGCTTTCCGGACTGCAAATTAAAAAGATTAAGCCTACGTTTAGAATAGCGGTGATTGGCTGTGTTTTAGGAATTGCTTCTATAGCTATGCAAATTTGGTCTATGACAAAAACTAAACCACAAGAGCAAACTGTACAACCAGTGCAGAAAGCAGATAGTGCAACAACTGCAAAGGAAGCGGTTTTTAAGCTTAAGAAATAATTAGATATGAATTACGATGTAGCTGATACCATATTGGGAAATCTTGCTTTGAGTTATCCTCATGAAGTTCCTGAACGAATTTTAAGAGATTTCTGCAAAAGTGAAAATGAGTTTGAAATTGGGCAAACTTTACAAGAACTGATTCTGGAAAATTGGATACAATTAGCTTCTGGATCTTCGTATGTAATGACAGAAAATGGAAGGATTTTATTTTCAAAGTATGGGAGTTTTTCTGTATACGAGGATGCGAAATGGCAGCAAGAAAAAAGCAGATCTCAAATAGATAAACTTACCGTTAAGAAACTTAAATACGATGTAATGATCGCTAAATGGCAATCGTGGCTGTTTGTTCCAACATCGGTACTGGGTATTTTGGGTGGGCTTTGTGGAGTTCTATCGCTTGTTATAAAGGTGTGGCCAGAACCAGAACCGAAAAAAGCTATTAGAATTGAGGAACCACTTATCGAGAAAGTTGATACTCTGCAATCTGTTAAAAAAAATAAGCCACTAAAATTAAAGGCTGAGCAATTCATACCTAAAGAGAAGTAAATCTGTCAGACTATTCTAAGTTAAATATTACGGTTAACCACTTTTTACAGCCATTGCAATGTGTTTGTTTAATTTTTATAGTTACAAACAAAGCTCAGTAATTTTGTAAGGTGCTGTTATTCTAGTGTGTTGCAAAACACGCCTATTGTAGGGTTACTTTTTATCGTTTATAGGAATTAAGAGGTGTATATACACTATCTATTACTTTAACCTTTTATGAATATTAACAACCTTAAAATTGCAGGTGGGGAACAGCAATTTATTTTACAAGTAAGCTTTAAATACCTATGCATTACATCCCTATTGATTTGCTTTGGTGTAGCTGCCTATTTTTTTTATCCTAAAGAAAAGTTTACCAACGAAGCTTTGTTTGCTAAATATTACGAAGAACCCAATTTTCCCACACGTGGCAGTAATGCGGAGGTTGGATTGTTTTACAAAGCAGCTTATGCAATGAAAGAGCACAATTACCAGGAGGCAATGAAAGACTTTCGTTTGGTATTAAACGAATGTGGTTTTATGCACGATCATGCCCAGTGGTACATGATGCTTTGCTTGCTTAAAACCAATTCGAGCGAGGAAACAATTGATGCTTATCTATGCGATATAATAAGGAAGCGTGGGCAATATTCATCGAGAGCCACGAAAATACTTTACTGCAAAAGCAAACAGAAAGAAGAAAACGACTAGCCCAAAAACTACATACAAGTTGAATCCGGATTTCTCTACTTTAGAGTTATTCCCTATTAAAATTAATCCGGACCAAAAGGCAGGTGAACGGTGAACACTCCAGTTAGATTTTAGGTAGTTCACCTTTGCTTTTTGCAGGGCAATGTCTTTAGGTTCTCCATTGCTTAGGTGCTTGTAAAAATCGGATATAATTTCCATGGTTGATTCATCGGGAATATCCCAAAGAGTAGCGAGAACCGATTCCGATCCGGCTTCGATAAACTTTCGGGCAGTACCCAAATAACCTTCGTTTGCCTGAAGTTCTCCGGTGTTGCTTTGGCAGGTGCTTAATACCGTAAGACAATTGTTAAGATTTAGTTTGTACAAATCATCGGCTTTAATAGTATCGTTCTCGAGTATTATTTCTTCGCTTTTGCCGTGTGCAATTACCGAAATGATATCGTAATTCCCAATTGTATTAAAGAAGTTCTCAGCACTTGCTTTCTCACCTTTTAATATGTCGGTGCTGAAATGCTTTTGTAGTGCCTTGGCTTCGCTTAAGCTATATGGCAATTGCAATGAATCGGCAGTGTAATTGGGTATAAAAGCAATCGCCTTTTCAACCTTATCGTGCTGTGTGTATTGCATTGCGTTTATCGATGGACAATAAGAAATTGCATATCTGTTTACCAGGTAATCGATGTGTGTAAAATCTGCCCACTCGTTGGATCCTTTCGAATTGCTTAATGCCTCGAAAGGAATTTGATACAATTTTGCGTAGGGTATTATTAATATGCGTGAAGCTTCTTTTGGGTACTGAGGTTCGAAAATATCATACAAAAAATGCAAGGCTTTTAAATACCTGGTGTAATGCTGATAGGTAGAATTTCCATGGATATTGGTATTGGTGGCAAGTGTATCGATATTGGCAAAGAATTGCTTGTTGATTTTTTGCTGTGTGATGTTTGTGTTTCCCTGGAACAATACAGAGGTGGTTAGTAACGAATCGGAATAGGAGTAATTGACTACAGCCACATTTTTACTTAGTGTCTGGAGTACTTCTTTGTAGTCTTTTTGCTCGGGAATTGGAAACTGCTGCAGTAGCTTTTCTTTTTCGTTAATGATGAGATCGAGCTCGTGCGATTCGTTCTTTAATGCCAGGCTAATTTCATGATCGAATTTCTTTAGCTGCAGCTTTGCTGAATCGGGTAGGCTGTTCTCTCTAATTTTAGCAGACAAAACCGGAGCTTTTAAGTGCTCTAAAAAATAATTTGTCTGGGATTTGTCTGACAGCTTAGCTGCACATTCAATGGCTGAAAGGTAAATGTTTTTGTGGGTTACAGAGGATTTTAATTTTGTCTGATCGATTAAATACAGATTGCGAAGCTTCTCGTAAGAATGAATTGCAGAGCTGTAATATTCAATAGCATTATTCAATTTTCCTGCTGCATAAAACATATCGGCAATCTCGCTATTTAATTCGATGCTAATTGGCGAATAGATTGATTTGTTTACCTGTAAAGCTTTCTTGTAACTAATTAAAGCAGAGTCGATACTATTGGTTTTTTGATACAAGCGCGCAAGGTTCTGGTGTACCTGGTATTGTCCGTGATCTTCTTTTGCTAGCTTCCGGAAGTATGTAATTCCATTTTGGTAATCACCTGTAGAGAATGTTAATCGCCCAATATTGTTGAGTGCTGAAGTACGTGTTGCTTTTGATTTGGAGCGTTGGAAAGCTTCTTTGT
>Ga0070724_10000784_pt1 | contig 20720 bp, 16 predicted proteins | sample tdDd001_FD_67278 | JGI IMG/M metagenome (GOLD analysis project Ga0070724, IMG submission 67278) | Marine sediment microbial communities from the Atlantic coast under amendment with organic carbon and nitrate - tdDd00.1 | ecosystem: Environmental > Aquatic > Marine > Coastal > Sediment | place... | reverse complement strand
CATCCAGTTTCGCCGCTTTGACCAACTCGTCAGGAATACCGATATAGAAATTTCTAAAGAATAAGGTGGTAAAGGCCATGCCATAAATCACGTGCACAATCACCAAACCGGCTGTGGTGTTAGCGAGCCCTAACTTACCAAGCATCGCTGCCATCGGTAACAAAATCACTTGGAAGGGAATAAAGCAGCCAAACAGCAGCAAACTAAAAAACAGATTTGAGCCCCTAAACTGCCATTTGGTCACAACATAACCGTTAAAAGCGCCCAAAAGGGTAGAAAGCAAAACCGCTGGGATCACCATTTGAAACGAGTTAAAGAAGTAACCTTTTACCCCTTCACATTTAACGCCAGTACAGGCAGAAGACCAAGCTTTTTCCCACGCGCCGAACACCCAATCTTGCGGCAAGCTCATTAAGTTACCCGCCTTGATATCCGGTAAGGTTTTAAACGAGGTGATCACCATTACAAACAAGGGCATTAGGTAGATCAAACAAAAGAAAACCAACACCGAGTAAAGAAACGCGCGAGACCAGTTAAAGGAACTATTCATCATTTTTTCTCCCTTAATTCGGAGTACAAGTAAGGGACCAAAATGGCCAATATACCGCCGAGCATCATCATGGCACTGGCCGAGCCAAGGCCAATTTGCCCACGAGTAAAGGAATGCGCATACATAAACAGCGCAGGTAAGTCAGACGAGTAGCCAGGGCCGCCGGAGGTCAGTGCGGTCACTAAATCAAAGCTCTTGATCGCAATGTGTGAAGTAATGATCACCGCGCTAAACACCACTGGGCGCAGGCAAGGTAAAATGATTTTTAAGTAGATGGTGGGTAAGCTCGCACCATCAATTTGCGCCGCTTTGATAATCGATGAATCAATGCCGCGTAGCCCGGCCAGAAACATCGCCATGACAAAACCCGAAGACTGCCACACCGCAGCAATCACCAAGGTGTAGACGGACATTTCCGAGTTGACCAGCCAGTCGAATTCAAAATTAACGAACCCCCAATCATGCATCATTTTTTCGATACCGAGGCCGGGGTTTAAAATCCACTTCCACGCGGTACCCGTTACGATAAACGACAGAGCCATTGGGTATAAATAAATAGTGCGGATCGCCCCTTCTTGACGGATATTTTGATCGAGAAATATGGCGAGAAAGGCGCCGAGTACAATTGCGATCACCAGAAACAATACGCCAAATATGGCCAAATTGGTGATTGAAGTCATCCAACGGTCGTTTTCCATCAGCTTTTCATACTGAGCGAAACCGACGAATTTAAAGCTAGGTAAGAAACGGGAGTTGGTCATCGACAACGCGGCGGTCCAAAAAATAAAGCCGTAAATACACACCACTGTGATTAACATGGTGGGTGCTAGAACGATTTTAGGAAGCCAATGTTGCAATTTATCAGCGAAGCTTTTCTGCGGCGCTGAGCGATTAGTTGGTGCCGTCACGGTACGCTCCATAACAATTCCTTGTAAATTCAATCCTAAGAAGCTGTCACTGGCTATAAACCGTCGTAGAGCCTCTTAGCCGCCGATCAGCTCGGCGGCCTATGAGGAAAACGCACCTCCCCATGAGGCGCGCTTTCTGGGGGTTTGTTACATGGCAGATTTCACCGCTTTAGCCAGTTTCTTAGCTGCTTTGGCTGGATCTGCTTTTGGATCGTTAAAGAAGTTGGTCACCACATCAAAAATCGCGCCTTGAGCGTAGCTCGTGGTCGACATGCCGTGCGCCATACTTGGTACTAAGTCGCCCGTTTTGGCGGTCGATTTAAAGGTTGCCATCGCATCTAAGGCACACTTATCAAACTTAGACATGTCCATATCCAAACGCACAGGGATAGAACCTTTGTTTAAGTTGAAGACCTCTTGGAATTTCTTATCCAAGATGGTGGCGGCGAGGGCTTTTTGCGCCTTAATGTTCTCTGGGTCTTTTAACTCAAAGAAGGCAAAGCTATCGACGTTATGGGTAAACTGGCCAGCCGTACCCGGCGCTGGCGCACAGATGTAATCTTTACCCGGCACTTTACCTGCAGCAGTAAATTCGCCTTTGGCCCAGTCGCCCATGATCTGCATGGCTGCTTCGCCATTAATCACCATGGATGTGGCGACGTTCCAATCACGGCCCGGAGAGTTTGAATCAATGTAATCGTGAATGCGTTGGAATTTGGTGAACACCTCAACCATCTTAGGCCCAGCGAGTACGTCCATATCTAAATCCACAAACGCTTTGACGTAGTCTTCAGAGCCCAGTACGTCCAGAGCCACCGCTTCAAACACCGTCGCGTCTTGCCATGGCTGACCACCGTGGGCGAGTGGAATAAAGCCCGCTGCTTTGATTTTATCCCCAGCAACAAAAAACTCATCAAGGGTTGTTGGCACAGCAACGCCAGATTTTTTCAGCACTTCGGGGTTTGCCCATAGCCAGTTTACTCGGTGAACATTCACCGGAACGGCTACGTACTCGCCTTCCCATTTCATGATGTCGGTCACCATGCTTGGTACTGCGTCATCCCAGCCACCTTGCTTGGCAACATCATCCAAATTAGTTAGGAAGCCAAGGCCGCCCCACTCTTGAATGTCGTGGCCTTTTATTTGTGCTGCAGAGGGCGGGTTGCCCGAAACCGCGCGGGTTTTCAATACGGTCATGGCACTTTCACCGCCACCACCCGCTACCGCGAAATCTTTCCAGCTGTGGCCTTGTTCTTCGAGCATGTCTTTAAGTACCGAGATAGATTTCGCTTCACCACCGGAAGTCCACCAGTGGAGTACTTCAACTTCTCCAGCTTGAGCAAAAGAAGACATTGTGGCGAGGAGGGAGACGCTTAGTAGGGTTTTATTCATTTTCATTATCATCGTCCGTGTGTTTGGATTAAGCCAAAAACGAGGAAACTTGTTACTGCTCGAATTTCCTCGATTGACTAGAGCTTAATCTGGCTAGAAACGAAAGATTGCAACAAAGGGTAAGATTAATGTAACAATGGTGTTACATTGCTATTCAAAGTCATGTGGAATAAGGACCTTAGCCTCCAGCCCACCTTTGATAGAATTGTAAATAATGAGATCTCCGCCATGGGCATGGAGGATATTACGGCTAATTCCAAGCCCCAAACCGTGCCCTTCGCTGTCATTAGCGAGGCGATAATAGGGTTCAAACACCGTTTCTAATTCGCTTTCTGGGATCCCTTTCCCGTCATCGAGAATGATAAGCTCTAAGCGCTCATGATTGTCGTAAGCAAATATCCGCACTTTTTGACCATACTTAACCCCGTTTTCAATCAGATTGGTCAGCACTCGTTTCATGGCTAAAGGTTTGGCCCATAACTGGGGAATGGGCTTTTCTGGCAAAACAACCTTGATCTGATGCTGGTTGTGGTTTTCTGCAATCGAGCCCAGCATGTCATTGAGGTCGACCCACTCGTTGTTTTCATGAATGTCGGTTTCGCGCACGCATTGCAGCGCCCCTTTGACCATCATTTCTAATTCATTCAAATCACGATTAAACTTTTCACGCTGGGCATCATCATCGAGCAGTTCGGTGCGCAGCCGTAAGCGAGTGATTGGGGTTTTTAAGTCATGAGAAATCGCAGAAAACAGCGTTTCCCTATCGGTAATATAGCGATTGATCCGCAGCTGCATGCGATTAAATGCCCGAGTAGCCGTAACAAGTTCACTCGCGCCTTCTTCAACTAAAGCAGGTTGATCAGAGTTGAGGCTCAAATCGTTGGCCGCTTGGGCTAAACGCTTTAACGGCTTAACCTGACGACGGATCATAAAGTAGGTCAACATCAGCAGCAGTGAGGTCGAGAACAGCAAAAACAGAATTTGATCCGAGCCTAATATCTCGTCTTTCAAGCTAATATAGGGAGCCGGCAGTAGCGCTGCGATATACAGCCACTCATCGGCCGCCAGTTCAATTTGCACCACCAATATCGGCGGGTTAAGAGGCTCTAACGTTAAAGTGTGATGCGCCCAAGATTTGGGTAAATCACTGAGAAAAATATCATTCTTTAAGATACGCAGCCGATCGGGGCGAGAAAACTCTACTGTAATGTCACGCGCTTTGGGCAATTTACTGCGCAAGACCTGTTTCACCGAGTCAATCGATGCAGCCTTAAGCTGCGAGTCTGCGACGGGTTCAATTAATAGCGGCTCTTGATTAAAGGAGACAAAGAAGCGTGTTCCGCCCATATTGCGGATCTGATCCAGCACGATATGGCGATACTCTAGGGGTAGAGATTGAAAGAAGGTCACCGTGGAAGCAAACATATTGGCCATACTGGCCGACGCCGAGCGGATCCCCTCAAGCTCACGGTGCTTCGATTGCGAGTACCAAATCATAGTCGCGATGCCCTGCGCGACCACAACAGCCAGCAGCGTTAACCACAAGGTTCTACCTACTAATGAATTAGGCCATTGCAGTTTGAGCCCCGCCAGTTTCAACATTTGCTAGTGCTCAAACGTAACAGGTGCGGTAAACATATAGCCATTACCTCGCATGGTCTTAATGTATTTACTGCCGTCCTTACCAAGCCGATGACGCAAACGACTGAGCTGCACGTCAATGCCGCGCTCAAAAGGCATCGACTCTCGCCCTCTCGTCGCGACTGAGATAGTGTCTCTATCTAGGATTTCATTGGGGTGAGAAAGAAATAGCATTAATAAAGTAAAATCACTGCCCGACAACTCAATGACTTCATCCGTGTCATTATGAGTCGCTTGGTGGGAAAGGGTATCTAAGCGCCAGTGGCCAAAGAGTACCCGCCTAGGTAGCCCCGAAGTTGCTGCTTGCTCGTCTTCCGTCACGTGGACTCGGCGCAACAGCGCTTTGATCCGCGCCATCAACTGGCGAGGGCTAAAGGGTTTGGCAATGTAATCATCGGCGCCAATCTCTAAACCAATGATCTGATCGGTTTCATCTGACACCGCGGTTAACATAATGATAGGAACGTTGGAGTGCTTGCGGATTTTCTGGCAGATGGAAAAACCATCATCGCCCGGCAGCATGACGTCGAGCAAGATCAGATCAGGATAACCGTGTTCATCGGTATAGTGACTCAGCTCTTCCCCATCTCCTACAGCAGTAACACGAAAACCCGCTTTCGATAGATACTCGTCGAGTAGCTCTCGAATTTCGCTGTCATCATCAACCACTAAAATATGGGTTTTGGCCTGCATAGCTGCTCCTTTAGTCACGTACTGCCTTAGGTAGACCAGTCAATCTTAACGCTATCTGCGAGCGAGTTGGCATTTTTGTAGGCAAAGTTTGAAGCTGTTATCAGCAAATTGATAAATGTGAACTTAAACGACTCTTCATTGTAGCTGGAGGAAAAACATGTGTTTTATCAAGCGTGAACCGCTAATTTTTCTAACAAAAACTCCTTTTTAAATGGTTTAGCGACATAGTCATCCATGCCAGAGCTGAAACATTTTTCAATATCTTGGTCTAGAACACTCGCGGTTAAAGCAATGATAGGGACGCGGGTTGCGCCTTGCTCTTGCTCCCAACTACGAATCAGCTCGGTCGCGGTAAAGCCATCCATAATCGGCATCATGCAATCCATCAATACCGCTTTATAGTCCTCCCCTTGCTTGAGTTTAGCGACCGCTTCTTCGCCATGATTAGCAATATCAAACTCATAACCTGCCCGCTGCAACACCAAAGAGACCACTTGTTGGTTCACTTTATTGTCTTCGACCACCAAGACTCGGCCTTTATTGGCTTTGCTCTGCACGCTTGTGGCGGGATGGCTAACAACCGTGGCAGAAAACTTATTTAAGCCGGATTTTAGTGAGTGGGTTAAACGATGGCCAAACAGAGGAGCGACAATGATGCCATCGACCAATGAGTCAAAAGCACTTAACTCATTACGGTTCTGAGTACTAATGAACATGGCACAATGTGGCGATAGTATTGAACGCACGTGTTTCAGCTTTTCTTCACTATAAACATCGCCACTTTGGCAGCAGATCACCCCATGATAATCACGCTGCAAAAGAAGTGGATTAAATGTCTTCACCTTATCGACTTCAATACCTTGATGCATCAATTCAGAGCAAAGTAAGTTGGCATACCCCAAGCCATTATCGACTAATAAGAAGTGCATCCCCATAAATGGAGGGGAAGTCTTCTCCGTTTCAGCAATGTCCACTTCAATACTAAAGCTAAAAGTGCTGCCTATGCCTTTTTCCGACGCGACCGTCAACTCTCCGCCCATCAGTTCGACCAACTGGCGCGAAATCGCTAACCCCAGCCCTGTCCCGCCAAAATCTCGGGTGATCGACCCGTCCTCTTGAATAAATGGAGCGAAAATGGTGGCTTGTTGATTCGCTTCAATGCCGATCCCCGTATCCGACACCGCGCAGTATAAGTTGCCGCGTGTAGGCGTAATGGGGTTGTAACGCATGGTCGCTTTAACACTACCCTCTAGGGTAAATTTGACCGCGTTACCCACTAAGTTGAGCAACACCTGACGCAACCGGTGCTCATCTAACATGATTTTTGGCAATAGGTGCGGCTCGATGTCGAGGATCAAGTACAGCCCCTTTTCCTGAGCTTTCGGCATAGCGATAGAAAGCGTGTCGTAAAGTGTTTCTTTTACATCGCTCTCACTCAAAGTTAAAACCAGATTGCCCGATTCTATTTTCGACAAATCTAGAATGTCATTGATAAGCAGCAATAAGGTTTGAGAGGAGGTTTCTATTGTTTGCAGGTACTCTAATTGCGAAGGATCTAGGTTGGTGTCGGACAATACCGAAGACATGCCAATCACGCCATTAAGCGGTGTACGGATCTCATGGGACATGTTGGCTAAAAAAGCACTTTTGGCTAAGTTGGCGCGCTCCGCTTCCTCTTTCGCGCCGATTATTTTGGCATAATTAGTTTGCCGTTCATCGAGTAAGCTGTTCAATTGGCGGCTGAATACCGCCAACTCATCATTACCGTCTTGTACGATCCGCAATGATTTATCTTTTTTCTCTTCAATATCACTTAAGGTTTTCAGCACTCGAGCCAAATAATGCAAAATACGCTTAGACAAGCTTGCTCCAAGGTAACTGAACAGCAACAGAGACAGTATGATCAACCCGGATAACCCAGCTACGGTCTTGGTTTTCGCGCTGATTTGACTCTGAATTTCCACGGCGAGATCCAGCGACACTTTATCTACGATGTACTGGATCTGTTGGTAACGGCCATCAAAAGCCGCCAACCCTGAGCGGACGATTTCTGGCTCTACTTGTTTATTTAAAATCCCTTCTCGCAACTGATAGCTCAAACTAAACGCAGGATCGGAAAAAGTATCTCGCAGCAACGCAATCTGGTTTGGGTCTGCACTGATAGAGATAAAACGATCAATATAAAATTGCTGACGCTCGGTAACCGACGTTAACGCATCGAGTTGTTGCTGATCATTAAGATCCATCAGTAAATGGCGAACATAGATGTTTTCCTGCTGCGCCCATAAAGAGAGCCATTGCAACTGATAAAGCACCGCCAATTTCTGCTCGATGCCCACATCTTGAATATCAAGAGGGGATTTTTCTAAGTGGGTAATGAGCTGCTCATTGGCTTCATTTAGCCAAGTAGACCAATCGGCGACATCCTCTGGGGTTAACTGTTCATACTCGTTAACCACGTCTTCTAGAGCTGTGGTTGATTGATGAAAAACCGAATATTCAGCGGCATCAAAGGCCGCAACCGAGCGTTGCTGAATGTGAGTGATTTCACTATTGAGCTTACCACGCTGGCGAGTAAATGCCTCCGAGCTCGGCTTAGGTTGGCTCGCCACTAAAAAATGGGCTTGCGAGGAGAAAGACGAAATCGCATCCAACAGCTTAACTCGATTCGCAACTAAGTTAAGTTCTTGAATGTTTTTATATAAATGATGTATTTCTAACCCAGCCAAAAAACTACTGAATGCCAACGGGAGAATCACCAAAACCAGCATTCTGGTTTTGATAGACACCCTGTCTATCAGGCTCATATTTGCTCCTTATTGTGAACAAGAGCTTGTATTTTTTATTATGTAATTTGTAGTTACTTATTTGTCACCTATATTCAATAGTAGGCCTAATTCAGGATGAATGGTAAAAATTTTAATGGCAATGGATCTGCGCATAAACACTCACTTTCTAATCTATAGCCTGATAATAATCATTGGGTTAGCTTCTTTTTCCGCTCATTCCAAGCCCGATCAGGTTCAAGATGTCGAGTTCGCCGTGTTTTCAATGAACAGCGATATTCCTCAATTAAGTAAAAGCAAAGCACGAATGATCTACAAAGGGCGGACCAAAAAGCTCAATGGCAGCATCAAGATAGTGTTGGTTGACCTACCAGAAACGTCTATTCAACGTGAAGAGTTTTACAAAATGCTACTTGGCAAATCCGTTTCTCAGATGAATGGCTATTGGGCCAGTTTGTCATTTTCTGGCAAAGGCCAGCCCCCTGAAGAGCTCGACAGCGATGATATTAAGGCCATCATCCAGTGGCTAAACCAAAATCCGAATGGCATTGCCTATGCGCCCGTCGATAAAGTCCCAGAAAATGCCAATATTTTGATCACCATACTGCAGGAGAGTAAATGATGAGAAACCTCTATCCGTTAGCTTTTACTGTCTCTCTCGTTGCTCCTGTTGAGGCCGCTATTGAACTGACCGACGGGTTAATGTTTAGTGGTTTTGGCTCCACGTCCGTCACTCGCAGCAATAACGACGCACCATTATTTATCAATCGAGAAATCAGCAACACCACCTGCTACGACTGCGATACGACATTTGGCTTGCAGCTAGATTATCGCTATTTAGACCAACTGATGCTCTCTGCCCAAGTTGTTAAGCGCCCGCAAGATGAATGGTCTCAGCCTGAACTGGAATGGCTCTACGCGAGCTACGAAGCCGATGCCCTCAGCATTGCAGTAGGGCGACAACGGCTACCACTCTTTCTTGCTTCCGAATACTACTTTGTTGGCCACGCCTATTTTTGGGCAAGGCCGCCGCAAGATGTCTACGACAGTATTATGGGGTTCACTTCCTACGATGGGATCTCGTTTGATTGGCAAACCATGCTGTCTGACGCACTTTCTATCGCGGTGACCCCTTTTTATGGTGTGGGAAAAGATAACCCCATCAAATATGGCGACAGCACACTCAACTTGAAAAGTGACTACAATGTTGGCCTTTCGGTTGAACTGACAGGGATCAACTATCGTCTTCATGCCGCGTATATGAACGCGGGCTACCAAATTGACACGGAACCAAAGCAAACACTGAATATGTTCACCCTTGGTGGCGAGTACTCAATGGATCAGTGGCAATTTATTGCGGAGTTAGAAAACGACAAGATGCAAACCGCTTGGGACTTGAGCGTCGCGTATCATTACAATGATTGGACCCCTTATGTGACTTATGGTGAAAGCCACCAGCGACGTAAGGTCAACAATGTTATCTTGGGTTTACGCCACTATTTTACCCCGCACATTTCACTTAACGCAGAGTGGCAAACCACTAGAATGGCAGAAGATGACTATCAAAACCGCCATGATGGCCATTTTGCTTTTCCGCCACTCTATTTGGCAGCAGACAAAGACGCCCAGCTTTATACTTTGATGGTTAACTTTGTGTTCTAGAGGTTCAGTTATCTGTTTACAACGGAACCTCTATCTTAGCTTGCCTACCTAGCGCTTATCTAAGCTTTGAACTGCCCAAGAAGGCTACTCACCTCCGTCCCGAGTACATTAAGTTGCTCGGCAGAGTGAGTGGTTTCCATTGACTGCTCCAAGGTTTTATCAGAAATATCCGACATGGTATTGACGTTAATACTCACCTCATCAGCCGCGGTTGCTTGCTGACCGGCAGCGCTCGATATATGGCCAATCGAGTCGTTAATCTGGGCAATAAAACCATCGATGGATGTGAGCGACTCCTCAGCTGAATGCACTTGTGCTGCGGTCTCTTCAGCGCTAGCTCGGCTTTTGGTCATTGCTTGGCTGGCGCTTTCCGAGCGCTGCTGCAAACTCACAATGATATTTTGGATCTCTTCCGTCGATTCCTGAGTTCGCGATGCCAATGAACGCACTTCGTCGGCCACCACTGCGAAACCACGTCCTTGCTCACCGGCACGTGCAACCTCTATCGAGGCGTTCAACACTGCTGAACCACGATCGCCGCAAACTGACGCAAGCTTTTATCCCACAACCTAGATTCACCAAAGTTCGCCGTACAAAAGCGCAAGCAGTGACTAAATTGTTGCTGTGTTCCAAACATAGTGCCGGGAAACACACTGATACCTTCAGCTTTGCATTGCTGATAGATGTTATAGCTATCGACGTGTTCAGGTAAGGTTAACCAAGTAATGAATGACCCTTCAGGTTGGCTCAAGTGGAAACGGCCTTGTAATGCCTGATGCTGATTTAACGCATTACTGAGCATGTGATGAAAGCGACGCTGATTGTGTTGATATACCCGGCGGATCTTACTTAAATGAGTGCGATATTTACCTGTCGTGAGAAACTCCGCCACGGCAGATTGCATTAAGTTCAAACTGCCCATGTTTTCGCTCAGCAGATATTTGTTTATCTGAGCTTGGTAACGCGTAGAGATAAGCCAACCAATACGTAAACGCGAATCTAAAGTTTTCGATAGCGAGTTAACGTAGATAACCCGCTCTTGGTTATCCAATTGCTTCAAGCTTGGTAAGCCACTATCAAAACTTAAGCTGCCAAAAACATCATCTTCGATAATGGGGATATCGCGAGACACCGCTAATAACGCCAATCGCTTTTCAAGCGTCATTCTTGCTCCCGTCGGATTAACAAAATTAGGCGTCACAATAATGGCTTTAACATCCCATTGCGCTAAAGCTTCAGACAGCGCGTTAGGGTCGAGCCCGGTACGAACGCAACTGGGGATCTCTAACACTTGAAGGTCGAGCGCCTCCATCAAGAGCAAGTTACCAAAATAACTTGGTGACTCTACCGCCACGATATCACCGGGCTTGGTCAACGCTCGCAGTGCCAAACTAATGGCTTGCTGGGCACCATGGGTAACGGCGATCTCTTGGGCTTTTGCTGGCACGCCCAAGTCGAGACTGATTTTAAGTAACTGTTTAATTAGGTTGCCGTTCCCCGGTGGGAGTTGGTAATGGCTCGGCATTTGACTTTGAAGACGGCTATGCCGGCCAATCTCTGCATAGAGGCTTTTTATCACGGGAAAGTCGATATTAGGGTGCGCCGATCCTGTCGGCAAACGTTCCTTGTATTCGGGGTAAGTTAAAATGGACTTAGAGACCGAAAGCAAATCGACTTCACTCGGTTGCTTTGGCTCTCGCAAGTTGGGTAAGGGCATTTGTTGCACATGATAACCTGATCTTGCAATTGCAGTGACCAACCCGACCGCTTCTAACTCCTGATAAGCTCTGATGACGGTATTCTTACTGACGTTAAGCTTATTGCACAAACTGCGGATCGAAGGCAGTTTGTCGCCAACTTGAAACACACCGCTTTCTATCGCGCTGCGAACATAGCGTTCGACTTGTAAATACTTATGACCTTCGTCCATTCTGTACCCTCGTTATTAACCATATCTGTATCTTTTCGATGCGGCTGTACCCAACTAAAGTAACAGTAGATCGACGCTATTTACCAGAGGAAAATTTATGCTGATCCGCATGATCCCGTTCTTATTTGTGGTGCTGTGGGCATCCGGATTTATCGGTGGAAAACTAGGTTTGCAATATGCAGAGCCCGCGACGCTGTTATCGCTGCGCATGATCGCCAATGTGGTGTTATTTTTACTGCTCGTCGCGTTTTTGCGCCGACGTTTACCTACGGGAAAACTATTTTGGCATAGCTGTATGGTCGGCGTACTGCTGCATGGGTTTTACATCGGTGGTAGCTATTTGGCTATCAGCTTAGGCATGCCGGCTGGACTTTGCTCTTTACTGGTCGGCACCCAGCCCATCGTAACCGCACTACTATTGGTGGGCTTTAGCCAAGAACGCTTCAACCTTGCCCAGTGGCTCGGACTTTCGCTTGGCTTTATTGGCATCAGTTTGGTTTTAATGGGCAATATTGAATGGCAATCCGAGCAACACCAATGGTTAGCCATCATGGCCAGTGTTTTTGCTTTGGTCGGGATTACGCTTGGCACCCTCTATCAGAAAAAGTTCTGCCAAGGCGTCGATATGATTGGCGGAGCGACGGTACAATATCTCGCCGCTGCGTGCGTATTTATTCCCTATGCCGCGAGCTTTGAAACCATGCATATCGAGTGGAGTGGCGAGTTCATCTTCGCCATGGTTTGGTTAGTGGTGGTGCTTTCTTGCTGCGCAATTTTGCTGCTGCTTTACATGGTAGAACATGGCGCGGCGTCCAGTGTTGCATCGGTGTTTTACTTAGTGCCGCCCACCACCGCGATACAAGCTTGGCTTATATTTGACGAGCGCTTTGATTGGTTTGGCGCGTTAGGGTTTGCTTTGGCGGCCATGGCGGTTTACTTAGTCGTCAAAAAGCCCGAACTGCGTACTTTAACCACCAAGTTAAAGCCTGCACCAAAAGGCGCGCCCATCACATCACTGGAAAAACTGACCGACAACGAACGCCTTTAATCAAGTGCCACTAATGCGATTTTAATAGATCATCTTGAACCATCGCATTCGACTGTTCATGCATGGTATTGATTCGGATCCGCTTCTCAGGAAGCATACGTTCATATTCGGTCAGATAAATATCGCTGTGAATATGCTCGGCGATCATCTTTACCATCAACTTGTTGTTGGTATAAAGACCTAAGGTTTCTTCTCGATGAGAAAACGCCAGAGCCAACTTCATATCAGCGACCAGCATGAAACGGTGAGACGGGTAGTCTTGCTCTTGGTCTTCTGAGCGAGAATACATTTCCATTTTCTCATGGGGTGTTTCAAGTTTATTAAACGAAAAGCTGATCACCCTAACGCCACGCTCAATCGCTTCGCATAGCTCACGCTTAAACAGCGATAAACGAAAGTCAGAGTTGATATACACTTCAATATTCGAGTGACTGATCAGCTCTTTGGCTTTTTGCACTAAATTGTCGTAACCAGAAACGTTGTAAACAAATTCTTTTTCTTCTTGAAGCGCCATGCGCGCTAACTCTTTCTTTAAGATAGCGATGTTGGTGATGGTCTTTTTCTCGATTTGACTAAAAATCAAATCGGGGGATTTGGCTTGGTACTCTTTGGTGTCACCATCGGACATAAAGATAAAACCATTGCTATACAGGTTATCAATTGACGAATAGACCGAGGAGCGAGATAACGAGATGTCCTTAGCAATTTTATAGCCACTGGAACGGCCATTTTTTAGCAAGGTGATATACACCATGGCATCTGTTTTGGTAAAACCAAAATCCATCAACTTGGTTACGATTTCCGACACTGACTGACCTCTGAAACTATTCATTATTCATTTTTCCTAAGACTATCATTACCAACAACTTGACTCTAATTTTTGTTGTTTTATTGCGAGATTATTTGTCACACGCTCTGCCTACACCGACAGCGTGGCGCCATAAGCACTAGTAAAGTGGCTTAATGCCGAAGAGGAGACTCTTGGAATAACGGCAATATCGCAGTAACGGGTTAAGGCCGCTTTTAAGTCGTCGGCCAATTTCGCGTAACGACTCAGCGCACCAAACAGCACAACTTGAGTAGGCAGTAACTGAGTAATGCTGTTTGAAAGTGCGCGAGCCAACTGGTCAACATACATGCGGTACACTCGGGTCGCTTGCGCTTCGTGCTGCTCTATCGCTGCAAAAATATCTTGCATGGTCAGGTGTTTAAGTACCAACTGATGGTATTGGCGCTCAAAACCCCGAACGGTTAAAAACTGCTCCAGACAATTTTCCTGACCACAACGACACACTGGGGTTAAACCGTCGTGCAGCACTTGAAAAGCGGGCAAAGGAGAGTGCGCCCACTGGTTATCGGTTTTGCTCTCGGTGACTAAGCCTTGCTCATCAACAAACCCAATGCCGCAGCCAACATCCAGCACCACGCCCAATAGCTTGTTATTACTGCTAGCGTGCTTCGCCTCGGCAATGGCCGCCGCTTGCGCCATGCCGATAAGATCGCGCTTAAGGTTGAAATCAAACGTGTTCAAGGCAGCGAAGTGTTTGATCGCCTCATGTAATGAGTCACATGAACCATCAAAATACAACTCTTCCGATAAGCCGATCCCCATTCTCTCAATCAAGCCATAGCGGATCTGGCAATTTGCGATCTGAGCCTGGATACTATTTATGATCTCACCACTGGTTAGCGGCGTTTTGTACGCCGACTTAAACAGTGTCTCGCCACCTTTGGTGACGAGTACCATGCGTATCCATTCGCTGTCAATTGAAACGCCCAACTTCATCGTCAATACTTATGCCTGATTATCAATAAGGTAGCCATACTGAGCTAACGTCACGGGCTTACCTTCCACTAATAGCGATTTTTCCTCGGCGGAGTTATTCAGCACAATTCGCACTGCGCCACGCTGGTAAGCAACACAGTCAGCATCGTCCACATTCAGCCACTCGATTGAAGCCTCATTAAACTCAGGGTGGGCTTTACGCAAACGGATCATAGATTCAATGAAAGCTTTAAACTCCAGATCTTGCTCCGACTCATCCCAAGGCATACACTTACGATTACCTTCTTGGCCCATGCCGCGGCGGCCATCTAAGCCCACTTCACCACCGTAATAGATACAAGGCGCACCAACTTGGGTAAACATAAACAAGTAAGCAAGCTTAGCTTTGGCTTTGTTGCCCCCACACAAGCTTAAAATTCGCGTGGTGTCGTGGCTATCGAGCAAGTTGAACATCGCCTCGTTCACGTTACGTGGATAAGAAAGGTAAGACTGGCTCACGCCATTCATAAACGCCTGCTTATCGGCCAAACCGAGCGCAAAGTAGTCGGTGATGGCTTGAGTTAATGGGTAGTTCATCAGAGAGTCGTACTGATCGCCGCGCAGCCAAGGCATGCCTTCGTGCCAGATTTCTCCTAAGATATAGCAATCTGGCTTGATGCCTTTGACCACTTGACGGAAGTCACGCCAAAACGCGTGATCCACCTCGTTGGCGACATCCAAACGCCAACCATCAATATCGAACTCTTCCACCCAGTGTCTGGCGACATCAAGTAAGTATTCGCGGCACTGCGGGTTTTCGGTATTCAACTTTGGCATTTCGACCACATTGGCGAACGTTTCATAGTTTAGGTTCCAAAAATCCCACTGCTCTTTAGGCGTGTCGGGATAAACCGGAAACTCATGGATCCAAAACCAGTCGGCGTATTTAGAGTCTTGCCCTTTTTCAACCACATCCAGCCACAATGGCGACTGATTGCCGATGTGATTAAACACCGCATCCAGCATCACTTTCATGCCACGTTGGTGGGCTTGTTCAACCAGAGCTTTAAACGCTTCGTTGCCACCAAAGTGTGGGTCTACATTGTAATAGTCCACCGTATCGTATTTATGGTTAGCGTTGGCGGTGAAAATCGGACAGAAATAAAGACCATTCACCCCAAGCTGCTGTAAGTAATCCAACTTATCAATCACGCCCCATAGGTCACCGCCCATAAAGTTGTCGGAGACCGGCGTTGAGCCCCACGGCTGCACGTTCGCAGGTGAGATTTCAGGGCGGCCATTGGCAAAACGCTCCGGAAAAATCTGATACCAAATGGTGTCTGGCACCCAATCTGGCGTTTGCAGTACGTCCCTTGGGTTGATGTATGGAAAACAGAAAAAGTTGCTTAAGTTACTGAGCTCCACTTCAGCGACTTGCTCGTCGAGGATATCGACACATTTCTTTTCACCAAACAGAACCTTTTCCCCGTCAATGCCATGCAAAATAAAGCCGTAGCGGCTGCGACGTTTTGGCGGTTTAAAAGCCGCGAACCAATGGTCATGGTGCTCGGTTTCGCCTTCTTTGGTCATCTCGACATCGTTGCCACCAACCCAACCGTGCGCGTCGCTGCCCCCTAAGTTACCGCCATCTAAACCACCTTCCGCCCAGTGGTATGGGTCGCCTATCCATAGGGATACTCGCTCTACTTCACCTTTGGCACTGCGCAGTCGAATATGCAGTGTCTCATTATCGTAAGCGTAGCTGTCCGCACTCTTTGCCGAGTGTGTCAGAGAACTTCTCGTAATCATGGTAATACTTCCTAATTATTATTCTTTTACCGCACCGCTGACGAGACCGGTGGTGATGTGTTTCTGAGTTGCAACAAACAATAGGGTGATCGGTACGGCTACCAATAGCGAACCCGCTGCAAACAAGGTAAAGTTTTCGGCCGAGTTAGAAGAGATCCAACTGAATATGCCAATGGCCAAGGTCATCTTTTCTTCACTACGTAAGATGAGGGTTGGCAAAATGAAGTCCATCCAAGGCCCGGTAAATGACACCAAACCCACAAAGACCAATATCGGTTTTGCCAGCGGCAAGATGATCTCAAGGAAAATAGTCATATGCCCCGCCCCATCGATTTTGGCTGCTTCATCCAGCGAAGTTGGGATGGCATCGAAATAACCTTTCACTAGCCAAACCATAAAGGGCAGCGAACCAGTTACGTAAACAAACAGCAAACCAATATAGGTATCAATTAAGCCCATTTTTGATAGCAGAATATAAATCGCGGTCATCGATAGAAACGCGGGGAACATCTGCAAAACCAAAATGCTCATCATGATGTTGCGCTTGCCTTTGAAGCGATAGCGAGAAAATACAAAGGCCGTCATGGTGACCACCACCAAAGAGATCAACATATTTGATGTCGCCAAAATAAAGGTATTTTTATACCACTCAAAATAAGGCGTATCGGTAAACAGCGCTCGATAGTGATCTAAGGTAAATTCGAAATTACCAAATGATGAGCTAAACAAGTTGTTACCTGGTTTAAATGAAGCTAATACCGTCCAAATCACCGGCCCTAGCACCAATAAGGCATTTAGGGTCAAGAACAGATAGACAATTAGCGTCCCTAGTTTCTCAAATAACTTACCCATAATTACATACCAACATCGTCTTTAAAGGATTTCATGCGTCGGAATTGCCAAATCGCAATGCCAGACAAGAATAGGAAAATAATAATCGAGATCACGGAGGCAATTTGATATTGCTGGAAGTCGAGCGTTAGCTTATAAATCCAAGTGATCAATATGTCTGTGTGACCTGCAAAACGGTATTCTGGGTTTATCGGCCCACCTTCGGTAAGAAGGAATATCGCGCCAAAGTTGTTAAAGTTATGCGCAAAAGTCATGACCAGCGAAGGCGCAACTTGGTGCAATACCATTGGCAGGGTAATTTCCCAAAACTGCTGGAACTTACTTGCGCCATCGACTTCACTTGCCTCATACAGATCCGCTGGAATATTGGTTAACGCGCCAGCAATTAACAGCATGAAATAAGGCGCCCCCACCCAAACACTGACCGCGATAACCGTGATCTTTGCTAGGAATGGGTCAGAAAGAAACGCGATAGAGTCAAAGCCCCATGAGTTTAACGTTGCGTTAATTGGCCCAACCCCGTTTAGCAATAAGCGGAACATCAGCAAGGTAACAAAAGCCGGTATCGCGTAGGGCAAAATAAACACAAAACGCCATAGCTTTTTGGCTTTAATTTTTTTGTTCTCTAACGCAAGCGCCAAAACAAAACCAAAACCACAGGTACATACAGTGGCAAACAATGCCCACAATACCGTCCAACTCGCCACGCCAAAGAAAGTGCTCGACCAAATCTTCAACTCAAATAGGGCGAAAAAGTTCTTAAACCCGACCCAGTCGACTAAATTTCTTGGCGGAATATGGTGCGGCGCCGAATAGTTAGTGAACGACACCATGACCGTGATAATAATCGGCATAATGATGAAGGCAATACAGGCAATCACCGCTGGCGACAATACAATAAAGGCGAACTTACTGTCGTAAATCTCCTTCAGTTGCTGCCAAAATGTCAGTGAAGTACGCTGACACGTTCTAGCGTCATTAACGTTAACCACGTAAGTGCACACCACCAAGAAGCAGTAAATGAGCGCAATGACCCCTTCCACCAGCATGAAGATGGAGTTATCACCTTGAATAACCTTAAAGCCTTTGCGAACTTGGGCGACATCGCCCAAACTCACTAACCCTTTCAACACAACGATCAGCTCAGGCAGCAAGGTTATGGTGAGAAGTTGCAGCAATAAAAATGCGCAGCCTTTTACCCAATGCCCCTTTTGTAGCTGAGTGGCTCCCATGATGAGGATGGAAGCAGGCACCTTAGGCGCCGACTTGGTATTGGTTAACAGCATAAGTCCTCTTTATTCCTGTAGCTCAATCTGCTCTTGGATAATAGATAATGCTCGGTCTAGCGCGTCTTTCGGTGTTTTATTACTCACCCATAGCGCCGTAATTGCACTGGCCATCGGTGACCAAATAAAGCCCATCTCTGGTATGGAAGGCATAGCGTCAGAAAAGTAACTTTGCGTGATGATGGCGTAAGTGGCTTCATCTGCATCAACAATGATGTTTTCCAACACCGCTTTCATCGGTGGAATCGACTTGGTCATCTCATAACGCTTGGTGAGCATTTTCTCTGACGAAATATAGTCAGCAAATAACTGCGCGGCGCGTGGGTATTCGGTATAAGAAGAGACCACGGCTAAACGTACCGTTGAGAAGGTTCTTGGCTGCTGCCCTTCAAGCGTTGGCATTGGCACAACGCCAAAGTTTACTCCCGAGTTCTGATAACCCTGAATCGCCCATGGCCCATCAATAATCGCGGCAACCTTGCCTTCATTGAAAAGCCCGCGGCGCACTTGCGGGTTACGCATATCGTTCGGGTTTGAGTTGTTCGCGACCTGCAGCGTCTTCATTGCGGCTAGGCCTTTTTGCGCTTTTTCAGAGCTGATGCCGATGTCTTTTGCGTCGGTGCCCTTCTGACCAAACTCGTACGCGCCGTAGAGGGTTAAGAACATGCGTGATTCATAGTAGTTTTGAATATCCCACAACAGTGCGTACTTATGAGCTTTTTTATCGTTGAAGGTTTTAGAAAACTCGACGATCTCTTCAAACGACTCAGGGGCTTTAGGTAGCAGATCTTTGTTGTAGAACAGCGCGGTAGTCGCAAAACTCACCGGGAAGCCGTAATCCACCCCTTCGGCTTTCGCCGCCGCAATGGCATTATCCATAAAGGTGTTTTCAATTCGGTCGGCTGAAACTAAGTTCTCCATCGCCCCACCAGCCACCACTAAGCGGCCTAAAAGGTCGTGCTCAATTTCTGCCACATCCGCCACTCGCGCCGAACCGCCGTCTTGAATAAGCCGTGAAGCAGAATCAATCGGTGCGAGGCCTCGAAATGAGAAATTCACGTTGTAGCCAAAATCTGCGTTAAATTCCTTTGCAGCATATTCCATGTACTCAACCGTCGTCTTGTCGGTCCAAATCAGTAGTTCGGCCCCAGCTTCTGGTTTTATCTCTTCAGCGCTCGCCATACCCGTTATAAAAACTGAGCTCAGTAATGCTGTTGCTAATAGATTTTTTCTCATATCCACACCGTTCATTTGCAAGTGGTCGTTCATAATGTACTACTAGGTTAATTCTGTGCAATTATAAGTCAATATTAAATCGGAAAAACCAAAGCACATTTGTGACACAGGTCACCAAGCCGCATTCTAAAAGGCCTCATGCGTAATAATGCGCAAATAGAGTAAGTCGAAAAGCGTAGTATATAAATCAATCAGCATAAGTGGCCAAATTAATATAAAACAGGGCTTTTTGTGATTGAGATCTACTATTTTCGCACCCAGTAGTGACCAAACTCTCATTTATCATTCGCTAGGGGAGAAAAACAAAAATAAATGCAGAACAATAAATAGGCGTTCAACGTGAACTACTACTATTTTTGATTGGTCTTAGCTCTTACTCGCAACTCTGGATGAGTTGATAAGGAAAATGTTGTGAATAAAACATTAATTTCGGTATTGGTTGCAAATGCACTTGTTATCAGTACCTCTGCTTACGCTGCAAATAACACTCGTGGATTTAAAGTTGAAGACAGTATCTATGACACTGTACTCAACGATGCGATGCAATTTGGTGGTCATATTGGTACTTCATACGAGTATGAAGAAAAAAATGTCACCGATTACGCATCATGGGGGGGAGACTTTACAGAAAAGACCAAAACCCATGAAATATTTGGCCTTTTCTACAAAAACTCCAAATGGAACCTTTCTGCGCTGTACGCACTTAAACAAGTCGACCGCAACAAAACCAACGTCAACTCTAACTACACAGAAACCGAAGAGTCGTTCAAACACCTAGTATCGTTAAACAAGAGCTTTAATGTAGCGGATGGTTGGACTGCCGGTCTTATCTATGACTTAGAGTACACCCGCGGACGAGTATTTAGTACCACTGGGACTCAAAGCTTAGGTATCAACAAATCTGAACACAGTTTACGTCCGTACCTCACATACTGGAACAATGAATACAACGCGGGTGTTTATACCAACCTTGAATACCTATATAACGACGAAGACAAGAGTTCGTGGGGAACACGCCAAGAAAAAGGCTATAGCTTCCTAATTAAACCATATAAGCGTATGGGCAACTGGGAGTTTGGCGTCGAGTTCTATTACCAAGTTAAAGATAACGAAGACAAATCACCTAGCGGTAACATTAACGAAGTTAGTGACTTCACGGAAA
>Ga0070724_10000781_pt1 | contig 20779 bp, 24 predicted proteins | sample tdDd001_FD_67278 | JGI IMG/M metagenome (GOLD analysis project Ga0070724, IMG submission 67278) | Marine sediment microbial communities from the Atlantic coast under amendment with organic carbon and nitrate - tdDd00.1 | ecosystem: Environmental > Aquatic > Marine > Coastal > Sediment | place... | reverse complement strand
ATACTTGATAAACTCAAATTCAATAAGAAGCAGAATATTGAAATCAACTATGGTAATGTATCAATTTGGTGAGAATAAGGGTGTATTTAATCCTGAAGAAGCTGATTTGATTAAGTTGATCTTTGACAAGGGTGATTGGAATAAAATAAAAAGTCATGATTACAACGATTGTTCAACAGTTGGTACTGATTATATTATTTTTGATGATATTTATGTTTCTATCTATAAATTAAATGAAAAGGGTATGCAATTTTCTATTATGAATAAATCATATTCACTTAGTTTTCATTCGAGTAGTGACTATATGGCTATTTATAAGCTAATCGATTCATAATGACACTAGAGAATTAATTATACGATTGTGTTTATGAAGAAGAAAAAAACAAAACAATACTAGAGAAGTTATCTAGCAAGGAGAAAAAAAATGGAAAACGAATTTAGGTTAGGTAGAGAGTTTAATGAATATCCTATTAAGACTGCAGATAAACTAAATCCTAAGGTTGATTGTAAGGGGATTATATGAAAAGATTTAGTAAAGTTCAAAAGTTAATTGTTTTACTAAACATAATCATAATATTTATATTCGCTATTACATATGTTTTTGAATATAAAGTAGCAAACAAGTTTGTGACTGAAAGTGATGAGATAATAGTAAACTATAATTTAATAAAACGAGATATAACATTTGAAGATGAAGAAAGAACAATCCGTTATCTAAGCGAAACCAAATTAATTAATAATTTCCAAGGTATTGCGGTTTCTTTAACAGTATTGAATATGGTAATAAGTATGTTTATAGCTTTTGCAGACTTTTATAGAAATGGAGATATGAGGAAAGTTTTCTTATTAAATATGATTCTTTGTCTTTATGCTATTATATTTACATACGGTGTTTATATAATGGAAATACTTTTAGTATCAACTCTTGTCATTATATTCTTTAACACACCGAAGAAGAAAATAAAAAACTAAAATCCATTTATTTGGATTTTTTTAATTAATTCACTTGAACATAACTTTGATAATGTTTCCATTTAAAGAGTTTCTTCATATGATAATCTCCTATTTCATTTAATTTTATGATAAGATTATAACATAAAGGATTTTTTGCAACACAACCAAAAGAAGTGTATAGATTGTTTGGAATAGATAAATATTAAGTTTTTACTATCAAGACGTTGAAAAAAAATAAGAGAAATATTTCCTAAAGATAATGTGAATTATGAGTGTACTCATGTGTTGAATACATGAGTAGAGTTTGATTCTGACATGAGTGACTAGATAGTGACTAAAGGATATAGTTCAAAGAAAAAGGAATGTATAAAAATGAAAAATTTTTTTTTAATGATTATAATATTCATCTATTTATTATATAATCAATTCTTTCCATTCTCTGTATTTGGGTTACAATTTACGGACTATAATTTTAGCGATGATAGACCTAGCAAGTATTATCATAGAAAAGAAGAACTTTCTAAAGTTGATGGAAAGGGTCTAGTAGAACTAATAGAATACATAAACAATAATAATTTTTATGATAATAAAATTAAAATTATTACTAGAAGTGATTTAAAAAGAATGAAGAAAGAAATGTTAGGAATCACACTAAGTAAAGAAGGTATTAAGAAAGAGTGCTATGATAATTTAGATGGATTTTTGGACCAATATATAGTTATAATAGAAGACCTCTTGGGCAAGCACAATTATCTCGAAAACCAAGATAGAGCAGTGAAAGAAATTGTACAGTCTATATATTTCTTACAGAAGGAAGTATTATACTGTTTAGAGTGAAACAACTAATATTCATTTCAAACGTTTTAATATCTGTTTAAAAATTAACAATAGAGTGGAAATAGATTCAATTATGAGATACTTTCTTGGTGACTAAAAAGATAAAAAATCATTTTTTGAGATGTGAAAAAGTACAAGTAAAAGCCTAAATGAACAGGTTAAAAGTAATGAAATAGGGATTTTTGCTACATTTTTGGGATAAAAACTTTTAATCACCGTATAAATTCAAATTTAACATATTCCCATCAGTCGCCCCATTTTATAATTAAACTCGTAAAGTCCTTATTTTAAAAGATTTTACGAGTTTTTTATTTTTGTTTTTTCGATAAGTGTCATAAAAGTATCTTAAATTTTTGATTTCACATTTTTAATGGTCCTTATTTTTATGTATAGAGTTCAATTTAGTATATTGCGAAAAGATAGTGGTACTTTAAATCAGAATTCATTCGATGTAGGTTTTTATTTCTCATCATCAGATGAAAAACCATTTTTTTTTGATTTCATAATTGGCATGAGTTATCAAATTCAAATTATGATTATTGAAATCACAAATTCAAAGTAATACTGCTATTTATGAATTAAAATCATCTAATTAAGCAAACCTGCCAAATCACGCCAAAATGTCATTGCTTATGTTTTGTAGCTTTTATATACTTGAGTTGAGGAGAGTGAGTATGTATACATTAAAAGATATTATGAAAATGTTAGAGATTCCTGAAAGAACAATTAGGAGGCATATAAAGGAAAAACTTTTAGTTGGATCAAAAGTAGGGGGAGTTTGGAAATTCACTATAGATGATTTGAAGAGTTATATGAGTGATGATAGAGTTAGTAAGCATCTAATTAATAATGGTTTTAAAGTAGTAAATGATTACTATAACGGATTAATCCAAGATAAAAGTGAAGTTGTATATTTGATGACTAGGGAGTTTAAATCGCTCGATTCTATGGAAAGTTTTCTTCAAGTAACTAAGTTGTTTAAATATAAGTTTAGTATCATAGGACACGGATCTTTAAAGTCATATAGGTATACTTTTAAAGGTCGCCAGAGTGATGTCACTATTTTAATGAAATGGAGTGAAGAATTTGAAAAAGATTTTCTATAAGTAAGAAGATTGATGAAGTAGACTTCAATGAAATAGTAAACGGTTTTGATTGCTGCTCCTATGCACTATTCAATGAAGATATTGCAATTATAGATGGAAGAGAAATAGTTAAGCCAGAGTAGTTTATAGCAAACTCAGTAGCACAGCACAATGATTCTCTTGTAGCAACATTTTTATATGAATTTCTTCCAGAAGATATTGATAAAGCTACTAGTTTAATCATACACGAAATGTTTCATGTATTTCAGTTTTGTAATAGCGACTTTATGGGATTATTTTCAGAGCACTCTGAGGATTCTGGGCTATTTTATGATTACTCTTCAGACAATATTTCGATGAAATATAATGAAGTTATGTTTTTATTAAGTGCATACATAAATTCATCAAAAGAGGATTACATTAAGTTTTTAACAACTAGGAGTTTAAGGAGTAAACTTTATTCAAAGGAAGTTATGTATGAAAAGGTTACAGAAACTATCGAAGGTTTTGCGACATATGTAGAATTATTGGTTCTAAAGCAGCTTAATAAACCACTGTTTGAACATAGCTTAACTGATCTAATTGAGAACTTGAAAGATAAAGATAACTACTTCTCGATGAGGGAATTATCATACGATGTTGGTGCTTTACTATTAATTACAATGAATAAATTTAATATCGATTTTAACGGTGTTTTACTAGGTAAATCTTTCATATCAGATCTTTGTTGTTTTGAATATATTAAGCCTAACATTGAAGAAATTGAGGAAATAAAAGATATAGCTAGCAAGAGATCATTAGATAATCAAAAGGCAGTTAATGACTTTTTAAGTAGTGGAGTTCAAGAAGTTAAGTTTGATAGACTGATCGGCTATAATCCAATGGGGGCGAAGAGATTTAATGATAAAGTACTTATTAAATATTTGGTAATAGTTATTATTGATGGAATTGAGCAATCACTAAATGGAAGTTTTTGTTTAGTTTGTGATAATAATTATGATTGGATAAAACTCTATAAAAAAAATGAGTGATTTGAGATTATAACATAAAGTATTTTAATATTGATTAATTTTGTAGTACGGCTTAGTCAATTCATTTCTAGTAGATTGATTTAATTTTACTAATTACTGAAAACGATTTATCGATTGAGTAATGTTTTTTTTTCTTAGAATCTTTGTTATTTGACCTAAAGCAACTTTCAGTCTTGTTGCAAAAAATTCACCTTCTTTTCAAGTGGAGGTTTTTGAATGAAAACAAATAAATTCAAGTGGAAACATTTTTCAAAGGATATTATTCTATTATGTGTTCGCTGGTATCTAAAATATAACTTGTCTTATAGAGATTTAAAAGAGATGCTTGCTGAAAGAGGAATTGAAGTAAGTCATACGACAATTTATCGATGGGTTAAAGAATACACACCAATTATGAAAGCACATATAAGGAAACATTTAAAGTCAACAAATGAATCTTGGAGACTAGATGAAACATGTATTAAAGTTCGAGGAAATTGTGTTATTTATATAGAGCGGTTGATTCAAAGGGGAGTACTATTGATTATTATTTGAACACGTGATGTAAAAGCTGCAAGTGCCTTTTTAAATAAAGAATTAAAATCAAATCATAATCAAAAACCAAGAGTAATTACTACAGACAAGTATGCTGCAACAATAATTGCATTTAAAAACACTGGGGGCTATGATGGTGTGAAACACCGCAGTAGTAAGTACATGAATAATATCATAGAGCAAGATCATAGACGGATTAAAAGAAATACAAATTCCATTTTGGGATTCAAGTCTTTTGAATCAGCCTCAATTACTATAGCAGGGTATAGAAGCATTCCAAATGATAAAGAAAAAGCAAATAGAATCAATTACGACTGTTCTAGATGAAGTTATATTCATAGAGCAGTTATTTATCGTTGGATAAAAATCTTACAATCTGGTTTTTGTATGTGATAAAATAGAGAAAAGGAATCTTTGCAACACAACCTATTTTATTAATTTTTATAAGTAATTTACTAATATATAGGGGAGGAACACTGTAATGGCACTAATGTATTTAATATGTTTATTTTTCTTCTTATTATTTCTAAGTGAGATATTGATACCAAAAAGAGGAGTAAGTTTGCTCAGTGATGATATTAAAGAACAAAAAAAATTGAAAAGAAAAATAAAATACTTGCATTTTACTTATTATTCTATTCTAATTGTTTTTTTATCATATATAACAAATTTTGGGTGGGTGAGAGTGGTTTATGGTCTACAAATGATATTACACATAATAATTGTAATAACTTCAGCAAATTTATATCATAAATATAACGATAATAAATCTAATTTTATGAATTTAGCTAGCATATTTATATGTCTCACGCTAGTTATATTTCATGTAACATTAGGTGATACTGGTGACACATCAGAATCAGCAAGAGTATTTTTTGGATTAATAAGAGATAACCAAGTTATGAATACCTTAGATGCGATAAGCTCTTTTGCATTATCATTAAATCTGTTTTTTTTAATTTATCAATTAATCTATGCTTTTTCGTTAAGGAAAAAGCATAAGTATGCTGAAGTGTTGAATAATTGTTATTCCTTAAAATAGGACCCTCGAATCATTTCTAATGGGATACAACTATATTATTGGCAAGCAGTTTCACCATTTTTTAAAGGAGGTATAATATGTATAAAAGAATTATAGTGTTGATCATCTTTATAAGCATTATTTCAGTATATAATGTGCTTCTTAAAAAGGCTGACATAAGGAGTAAATATTTTATAGATGGGAATTGTCGTACACCATTTTATGAGTTAATAAATTATCAAGGAGAACATTTTACATTTGTTGAAATCCTAGAAATACCTAATAGTATAATTCTAGAAGTTGAATATGAGGATGTAGGATTAGTTAAAATTACCAAACCATTTTGTTATTATCCTCGTAAAACTCATACGATTAATTTTCGGTGTGAGGGCTGTACTCTCTATAAAAGGGATGAGGAATTATTCCTGCATGGAATTATAACTAACGATTTAGTTATAAAAAAAGAAGTATTTCTTAGACTTGTTTATAGTTTGGATTTTGATGGTCATTACATAGGTGATTTTGAAGAGTATTAGTTAATTATTATTTATAAATATCTGTTAATGCTAACTAAATTATAACAGAACAAGGGTGACTAAAAAGTGACTAAAAAAATAAAATCATTAATATTGAGTATTCTAAATTACTAATAAAAGCCTAAATGAACAGGTTAGAAGTGATGAAATAGGAATTTATGCTTCTTTTTTGGACTAAAAACGCTTAATCATCCTATAAATTCAAATTTAACATATTCCCATCAGTCGCCCCATTTTATAATTAAACTCGTAAAACCTTATTTTAAAGGGATTTACGAGTTTTTTATTTGTTACAATCAGAAAAATATCTTAGAATTGTCTTAAATTTTTAATTTTTATAGTTCCTTTCATTTAATAATGAGTTCATTATTTTATTCGCTTTGATAATGTTTCCATTTATTTTCTTCATAAGATAATTCTCTTATTTCATTAAAGTTTATGATATGATTATAACATAAAGGATTTTTTGCAACACAACCGAATGAAACTGATTGATGTTGAGGATATTCAATTACATCAACATTTACAAAACACTCTGATAAGATTTAATGAAAAGGAGTAAAAAATGAAAAGAAAAACAATTTTTATAGTATCAGTCGCCCCATTTTATAATTAAACTCGTAAAGGCCTTATATTAAAGGGATTTACGAGTTTTTTATTTGTTATAATCATAAAAGTGTCTTAAAATTGTCGAAAATTTATAATTAAAAATTTTTATAGTTCCTTTTTCATCAGAATTTATGATAAGATTATAACATAAAGGAATTTTGCAACACAACCGTAATAAGAGTAGTATTGGAGGTAGATTAATGAGTGAACAAAAATCAATAATTGATAGGTGGAAAACTGATTCGATACCAACTTCTGCATTTTCACAATGTACATTCTGCATTCATAAACATAAAAAAGATACATGTAAAGCTTTTGAGTGCGGTATACCCGAGGAAATAATAAAAAATAAATTTATACATAATAAACCTTATCCAGGCGATAATGGTATTATTTATATTGCAGAATCACCCAAATATGAAAATATAAATTTTACTCCATTTGTTAAGAAAAAATTATATTAATTATTTATTTTCAAACACAAACTGCATCTACAGTTCTTTTCTATTTACTTTAAGAACGTGGAAAAACATAATTATTTGAATTGTATAACTTCTTCATAGTGAATTAATTATGATAATAAAAGTACAAATAACATAGTTTTTTATTAGTGATTAATTATTATTAGTATCCGTAGTATAACAAGAAAACATGAACTTATAACATCATTATAGGTGACTAAAAAGTTACTAAAATAAAAAAATCATCATCATTTAATATTGAAAAGTACTGATTTTTGCCTAAATGAACAGGTTAAAAATGATGATATAGGATTTTTGCTATTTTTTTTTGGATGAAAATGTTTAATCATCGTATAAATTCAAAGTTAGCATATTCCCATCAGTCGCCCCATTTTATAATTAAAATCGTAAAAGCCTTATTTTAAAGGTATTTACAAGTTTTTTATTTGATATAATCAGAAAAGTGTCTTAAAATTGTATAAAATTATTGATTTTTAATTTTTATATTCCTTTTATTTAACAATGAGTTTATTAATTTAATTATTTTGAGGATATCGCTTTGATATTATTTCCACTTAAAGTGTTACTTATATGATAATTCTCCTATTTCATAAAGTTTATGATAAGATTATTATATAGAAATTTTTACAATACAAGAAATAGTTTGAGTATTCGGAATAAATTGAATGTTTCAAGATATTTAAAAATGATTAAGAAGTAATTGTAGAATCCGAAGAAGGGAAAAATACTAATTAACGATTTTAGTATACGAGGGGATATGAAGAGATTATAACAGTATTTATGGTGCTTATAATTTTTAGATGAAATATTATCTTCTTATCCAATAAAAGCTTTAGAATAATTTGGAGGTCTTATGACATTTAAAAAGTATAAGAATAAAGTTTATTGTAATGAATGTTTGGATGAAGCATGTGGGTTCATATATAAGGTTTTTTTAAAAAGATACAATATGTATTTATTTATATGTGATGAGTGTGAATCTGTTTGGGAAACTTTGGATGATCTAATGAACAACGAATGGGTATCATTAAATGCGTTTTCAAGCAAATACAATATTAATCCAAATTGGAATGAATTTTCAAAAATAACAAGCGAGTGGTATAGCGAAATTTAATATTATTACATTTTGTAGATGGGGTTGACATATAAATCATTCCATCTTTTTCTATACCCATAATAAAGACGAGATCAGCCTCCTGGTGCTGACCCTAATACAAGAGTACCAATAGCAATGGTGCTTAAATATCTTATCTATCCGTTGGACTTAAAGACAACATTTTAGGGTGACTAAAGAGAGATTAAATATAAAATCACAATATTAAGTATTCAAAAGTACTAATTTTTGCCTAAATGAACAGGTTAAAAGTGATAAAATAGTGATTTTTGCTATTTTTTTTGGCTAAAAACGTTTAATCAACTTATAAATTCAAAATGAATATATTCCCATCAGTTGCCCTATTTTTTATACTTAACATTGGATGAAAATTTGGTGTTTTATATTGCCCATTTATGTTGAGGGTTCGTTAAAATACTCTCCAACTTAAGGGGAACTTCACTAGAGAATTTCTAGCATATTCTGTAGGTGAAGATGCAAAAATGGATTAAGTAATGTTTATGCTTGATGAGTTGAGTGAAAAGCATCAAACTAATATTAATGATATGATTATTCAATCTGATCAGGGAGTGCAGTACCAAAATTCTAGGTATCAAGAAAGATTGAAAGTATTAAATCTAATCCAATCTATGAGTATGAAAGCTAACTGATTAGATGATTCCAACAGAAAATTTCTTTTGTAGGATGAAAGAAGAGAAGTGGTATGGACATGAAATTGATATGCAATATCAATAGAATTAATTGATGCAATTAAAAAGTATATAGAGTATTATATTAATATAAAGATTGATACTAGACTAAAAATAAGTCCAATCTAGTATAGAAATATGTGTTTTAGTAACACTTTTTAGGGTGGGGGGTGTAAAAATCATCTCCAACTTTAGGGGGCCACTTCAATTTTATAGACTATATGGACAGATTAGAATATATTTGGCTTATGTAACACAAATTTAGATCTCAGGCCATCGCTATCTCTCTAATTTAAAAGTACTTAAACTGTTTTTAAATGGTTTAAGTGCTTTTTTAGTATATGCATCTAGAAAAGAAGAAGTATTTGTTGAAATATGGTAAAATATAGAAATGTAAATTCTAATTATAGAGGTGATTTTATGTTAAAAGCTAATGTAGTCGAAGTTAAAGATTTAAATAGTTCGATTATTCGAGGTATGTTTGAACTAATGAATGAAAATTATGACAATATGTCATTTGAAAGATTTAACAAGGATTTATTACAAAAACAATGGGTTATCTTATTGATGGATGATAATGGAAATGTTCAAGGTTTTTCTACTCTTTATTTAACAGATTTTCTGATTGCAAATGAAAGTGTAAAAGTGTTTTTTTCGGGTGATACAATTATTGCGCCTAGATTTTGGGGTAAGAATAATCTTTTTGAAGTTTGGGGAAAGTTTGTTTTTGAAAAGGCTAAGGAATTTGTTGAATCAGAAGTGTACTGGATTTTAATTTCAAAAGGATATAAAACATATATGATTTTACCTTTATTTTTCAAAAAGTTCTATCCAAGACCCAATCAAGAAATTGAGACGAGTCACAAGAAGATTATTGATGAATACTGTAATCAAAACTTTAAAGATCACTATGATGAAGCAAATGGGTTACTAGTTTTTGATGGTCAGAAAGACTCTTTAAAACAAGGTGTAGCTGATATAGAAGAAAGACATCTTAAGAATAAATATATTAAATATTTTATTGAAAAAAATTCAGGATATATTAATGGGAATGAATTGGTTTGCATTGCAAAAATAGATAATGATAATTTATCAAGAGTTGGTCAGAGGGTGTTGAGATGATTATCTTTCTTGTAAATCAAGTTTTAGTTTCATTATATAAGTCTGAACATAGAAGATTTATAAAACAATCTAGATATTCAAAGGAAGTTCAAGAAGAAAAGCTATTTAGTATAATTGATGCAAATTCTAATACAGAGTTCGGTCGATGCAATTCATTTGATAAAGTAAATTGTTACGACTCTTATCGTGAAAATGTCAATATTATGCAATATGAGGATTATAGTAAATATATTTCAAAAATAGCAAGTGGGGAATCAAACATTCTGACAAGCGAGAACGTCAAAATGTTTGAGCCAACTAGTGGGTCTTCTAGTAAGAAGAAGTTAATCCCATATACTGATGGACTCAAAATGGAGTTTTTAAGAGGCATTAAGGTATGGATCTATGATTTATTTTCAAAAAGTAGTGATATAAAAGGTGGGTTTTCATATTGGTCAATAACTCCAATTGTTGAAACTAATGACTATGATTCTGTTATTCCAGTAGCTTTTGAAGAAGATAGTAGCTACTTCGGAAAGTTAAGTAAGAAACTTTTGGACTACACGTTTTGTGTGCCATCTATAGTAAAGAAAGTGAGTAATATAGATAGCTTTAGGTATGTTACATTATTGTTTTTACTCAAAAGAAAGAATTTAAGATTAATCTCAATATGGAATCCATCATATTTGATATTGTTAACGGAGGAAATACCTTTAGTTTTTGACTCGATAGTTAAAGATATAGAGTTAGGGACAATTAATGAACTTGTGATTCTAGATGATGAAATTAGAAAACAACTTAATAGGTCATTGAAAAAAGATATAAAGCGTTCTAATGAATTAAGATTCTTATCTAAAGAATGTTCTCCTGAAGATATATGGCCACACTTGAGAGTAATTAGTTGCTGGGCAGATGGAAATTCAAAAAAACTAGCAGATGATCTTCAAAACCTGTTCCCTAAAACTAAAATTCAACCTAAAGGTTTGTTATCAACTGAAGCCTTTTCTACCTTTCCTTTTGGCGAGAATGATGAAAGATTGTTATCAATAAATTCTCACTTTTTTGAGTTTATAAAGTTAACTGCAAAGAGTAATGACAAAAAGTCTTATTTGGCTCATGAATTAGTTGTTGGTGAAGAATATATTGAAATAATTACAACCTCAGGAGGTCTATATAGATATAATACGGGTGATGTTGTAAAGTGTGTTGGATATTACAATACAGTACCAAAACTTCAGTTTGTTGGAAAAGAGCGAATGGTATCAGATTTTTTTGGAGAAAAACTAAATGAAGTTTTTGTAAAAGAAGTTATAAAATCAGTTTTAATAAGGTTAAACGCAAAAATTGATTTCAATATCTTTGTTTTGGAAGAAACTTATAAAAGTTATGTACTATTCTCTAGGTTTGATAGTGTTTTATCTAATGAATTACTGATTGAGATAGAGGTGATGTTGGATGAGCGGCTAAGAGAAAACTTTCACTATGACTATTGCAGAAAACTTGGTCAATTAGAAAGTGTTAGGATTATTCAATTTAAAGAAATAGCTAAAAGTGAATTAGTAAAAATTTATCAGCAATCATTACTTGATGAAGGTATGAGATTAGGGGATATTAAAGATTCTATTTTTAGTAAGAAAACAAGATGGCTTAAAACATTTGATGAGGTGATATTATGAAAATAGCATTATTAGCACCGGCAGGAGCAATGCATAGATATAATGGAAGTTTTGGAAAGTCACTGCACTATGCTCCGTTAACATTGACAACATTAGCTTCGTTAATACCGAAAGATTTGAATGCTGAAGTGAAAATTTATGATGAAACAGTCGGAGAAATACCTAAAGACATTAATGCTGACCTCATTGGAATTACTGTAATCACAGGAACAAGCAATAGGTGTTATAAGTATTCTGATTATTTCAGGTCACAAGGTAAAACAGTTGTTCTTGGAGGTGTGCATCCAAGCTTGCTCCCTGAAGAAGCTAGTAAACATGCCGATGCCGTGATTGTAGGTCTTGGTGATTCTACATGGAAAGAACTATTGTATGATTTTGAAAAAGGAAAGCTAAAACATTTTTATAGAAGTGAACCTAGTGAGAGTCAAACTTTAAAGGGACGCCCTGTTCCATCTAGAAATTTACTTAAAAAAGGTGATTACATTACCACTAATACTGTTGAAGTTGTTAGAGGTTGTACTCAACCATGTAGCTTTTGTGCATATCCTCAAGCATTTGGGAAGTTTGCGCTAAAAAGACCAATTGATGAAGTGACTCGTGAAATTAGTAATCTACCAGGTAAATATGTTTTATTTCCTGATGTTAATTTACTTACTGATGTTGGATACGCAAAAGAGTTTTTTAAAGCACTAATTCCACTGAAGAAAAAGTGGTTTGGACTTGCTACTTCAAATGTGGGAATAGATGACGAATTGGTAAAACTGTTGAAAAAAAGTGGATGTAAAGGGCTCTTGATTGGATTTGAGTCAATTTCACAATCTTCTCAAAAATATATTAACAAAGGTATTAATAAAGTTGAATCCTACGATATGTTAGTAAAGAAACTTCACAAGGCTGGAATTGCTATAAATGGTTGTTATACGTTTGGTTCTGATGAAGACACTTTAGATGTTTTTAAAGAAACAGTAAAAGAAATTAATAAGCTAAAAATAGATTTGCCTAGATTTTCAATTTTAACACCGTTTCCTAATACTCAGCTATTTAATGATTTAGAAGCTGATAATCGTATTATAGAAAAAAATTGGGCAATGTATGATGTAGAACATGTAGTTTTCAAACCAAAAAACATGACTGTTGACGAACTAAGAGAAGGTGTTGAATGGGCATGGAAAGAAATCTATTCGTTTAAGTCTATAATAAGAAGAATTGCAAGATTCCATAATCTATTTTTTATTAGTTTATTAGTTAATCTTTCATATAGAAAGTATGCAAAGAAATTTGCTAAGTTTACTAAAGAAGTAATGTGTGATAATTCTGATATCCCGGGGTGATGGAATAATATGAAATTAGTATTCATAAGGCCAAATATGTATAAAGGAAAATCTAAAGATGCAATGCAACCTATTGCTTTTGCTTCGCTTTTTTCATGCACCCCTAAAGATGTCGAGGTTGTTTTCTATGATGAAAAGGTTGAGCGTTTACCTGATAATATAGAATGTGATTTAGCAGCGATTTCAATTGATACCTTTAATGCAAAAAGAGGATATGAAATCTCTAATGATTTAATGGCAAGGGGCATAAAAACTGTAATTGGTGGGTTTCATGCAACTTTTTTGCCAGATGAAACACTTGCTTTTTGTGATTCAGTTGCCATTGGAGAGGGAGAATTTGTATGGCCTGAAATTGTTGAAGACTTTAGAAAAAACGAACTTAAAAAAAAATATTATTCATCTAACGATAATATCACTAGCATTCATTTCGATAGAACTATTTTTAAAGGAAAAAAGTATAACAAAATTTACCCTATTCAATTTAGTAGAGGATGTAGATACATGTGTGAATTTTGCTCGATTCATGCTTTCTTTGGAAATAGCTTAAAATGTAGAAGCATAGATAGTGTTGTTAATGAGATTAAAGATATTAATAAAAAATTATTTTTCTTTGTTGATGATAATCTCTTTTATTCTGAGAAAGTTGTTAGAGAACTTCTAGTAAAGATAAAACCACTGAAAGTTAAATGGATTTGTCAAATAAGCATTGACATAGCAAAGAATGATGAACTCCTAAGTTTAATGGGCGAAGCTGGTTGCATATGTGTTTTGATTGGATTTGAATCACTTGATAAAAGAAACCTTACCCAAATGGGAAAAAGTGGAAACCTAAAGGCCAATGAGTATAAAAATATTATTGATAAGATACACAAAAATGGAATAATGGTTTATGCTATGTTTGTATTTGGTTATGATTTTGATAACAAAGAAAGTTTCGATGAATGCGTTAAATTTGCAATAGAAAATGAGGTTTTAATCGCAAATTTCAATCCGTTGATTCCAACTCCAGGAACTAGATTATACGATAGGTTAGAAAGTGAAGGAAGACTCATTTTTGATAAATGGTGGCTGGACGATGATTTTAAATATGGAGACAGTGCATTTTATCCAAAAGCATTAACACCACAAGAATTGAAAGATGGTTGCTACAAAGCAAGAATGAACTTCTATAGTTATAAGTCAATCTTTAAAAGATTGTTTAATAGAGATGCTAATTCTAAAAATATATACATGTTATCTGTTTATTTATTGGCTAATCTAATATCTAGGTGGGAGATAAAGGCAAAACAAGGAAAAAAACTTGGGGTACATAAAAATATGAAAGGGGAGTAAAGAGAGCATGAGAATAACTTTAATAAAACCTAACATGGGTGAAATGCTTAATGGAAATATTTATATCGATGAAGGTAGAATGGAACCTCTTCAACTCGGAGTAATTGCTGGTAAGACTCCAAAATCTCATAGTATTAAAATGTATGATGATAGAATGGAACATATAAAGTATGATGAGCCTACAGATTTAGTTGCAATTACTGTTGAAACATTTACTGCCAAAAGATCTTATGAAATTGCTTCTGAATACATGAAGCGTGGAGTGCAAGTAATACTTGGTGGAATGCACCCTACATTATTGCCAAAAGAAGCTATGCATTATGCCGATTGTATTGTTACTGGAGATATGGAAGATGTATGGTTACAAATTTTAGATGATAAAAAAGCCAATAACTTAAAAACTTTGTATAAAGGTGGAGTAACTGGGGAAGTTCAGGCTGGATTTATTACTCGAAGAGATATCTTTAATAAAAAGGGATATTTACCTATTTCCTTATTGCAGTTTAGTAGAGGCTGTAATAATAGTTGTGAGTTTTGTGCTACAAGTGTATATTCAAAAAAGCAACACCGTTGTCGTGATATAGATTTAGTTGTGAAAGAAATTAAAACTATAAAAAGAAAGCTATTATTCTTTGTTGATGACAACATTGTTGCAAATCCTTTTAAAGCAAAAGAATTGTTTAAGGCTTTAATTCCATTAAAAATCAAATGGGTTAGTCAAGCAAGTTTAAGTATGACAAACGATCCAGAATTAATGGAACTTATGATGAAAAGTGGTTGTTTAGGAAATGTGATTGGATTTGAGTCGATAAATGTAAATAATATGATTAATATCAATAAAGAGCCAAACATTGATTCATTTGACCAATATAAGAAAGAAATCAAAATTCTTAAAAAATATGGAATGCAAATATGGGCTGCTTTTACTTTAGGATATGACCTAGATACAAAAAAGACTATTGAAGATACAGTGAATTTTGCAATCAAAAATAAGTTTGCTTTCGCTGCATTTAATATTTTGATGCCGTATCCAAGCACTAAGCTCTATGAAAAATTGAAGGCAGAAGATAGATTACTTTATGATGATAAATGGTGGCTGCATGATTACTATAGATTTAATCATGCATCTTTTGTTCCTAAAAAAATCACTGCTGATGAATTAACGGATTGCTGTTTTGCTGCAAGGAAAAAATTCAATTCCTTTTCATCTATTATTTTAAGAGCGTTCGATTTTAAAACTAATATGAGAACACCATATAAATTTATAACATACCTAATCTATAACCCTTTGTTTAGAAAAGAGGTTTATAAAAAACAAAGTATGAAACTTGGTGTGAAGGAGGAAAACTAATGAAACTGTTGTTTATTCTACCTGCAATTGGATGTAAGCCAGGTGAAAAGTATATTAAGACATGGAAAATGGAACCTCTAACGATCTCTACAATAAAATCTAATACACCGTCAGATATTGAAACAATATTTTACGATGATCGTATCGAGTTAATTAACTATGATGTTGATGTATCGGCAGTTTGTATAACTGTAGAAACATATACTGCTAAAAGAGCTTACTTCATTGCTAGTAAATTTAAAGAAAAAGGGGTTCCAGTTATATTGGGTGGATATCATATCACGCTCATGCCTGATGAAGCAAAAGAAAACTGTGATTCGATTATTATTGGCAATGTTGAAAATATATGGACAGATGTAATGAATGATTTAAGGAATGATGAACTAAAATCTAAATACATCGGAAAAAATGAATTTCATAATAATTTACCAGATAGAAGCATTTTTAGAGGTAAAAAGTATCTGCCATTAGCATTAGTTGAAACTGGAAGAGGTTGTGTGTTCGACTGTGAATTCTGCGCTATTAATTCATATTACAATTGTAAATATCACAGAAGAGAAGTTGCTGTTGTAATTGAGGATATTAAAAGAAGTAAAAGAAAATTTGTTTTTTTAGTTGATGATAATGTGTCTGCTGATAGAGATTATATGGTTGAGTTATTCACAGCACTAATCCCTCTTAAAATAAAATGGACTAGTCAAGCGACTATTCTCATTGGTAAGGATTTAGAATTGTTATCACTTATGAAAAAAAGTGGTTGTGTTAATTTGCTTATTGGATTTGAATCAATGGATGAAAAAAACCTAGAACAAATGAATAAGAGTTGGACTTATAAGATTGCTGATAGGGATCGATTTGTTAAAAATATTCACAATGCTGGAATAGGGATTTATGCCACATTTGTATTTGGATTTGATTATGAGGATAAGGATACGATTAGAAAAGCGATTGAATTCTCATTAAAACATAAATTCTATTTTGCAGCCTTTAATCACTTGTTGCCTTTCCCAGGAACTAAGTTGTATAAGCGTCTTCAAGAAGAGGGGCGTTTAATTGATGAGAAATGGTGGCTAAAGGATGGCTATAAATATGGTGATATTCCATTTGAACCTATCTCAATGTCTCCGTCACATTTGTCAAAAATGTGTGCTGATGCAAGAAGAGAGTTCTTTAGTTTTAAAAATATTGTTATCAGATGGTTTAGTTCAATAAAGAGAAACAAGAGCATTCTTGTTAATAGTATCTTTTTATCTCAAAACATTAATTTAAAGAAGGAAATTGATAGAAAACTTCAATTGCCTGTAGGGGTTGGTTTAGATGAGTTACCGAAATAGTAGGTTTACAATTGAAAAAGGTACAAAAGATCATAGCAAGGAAATTTTAGAAATACTTGAAGAGGATAGTTTTGATGGTGATTTTTCACTAATTTATACTAGGAGACCCGATCCAATTGAATCTTATAATAGTGAAGGAATAGATAATTTAATAATTGTTTGTAAGGACAATAAAACTGGCGAGGTTGCCGGTTTAGGAGCCGTAATTATACATGAGCTTTATATTAAGAAAAAAATTAATAGAGTTGGATATTTTACTGGTTTAAGAATTAAGAAAAAATTTAGATACATGCCTATTCCGTTTAAACTTGGTTATCAACTGCTAGGAGATTATTGTAAAGAGACTAATGTAAAACTTATTTACACCACCATACTTAAAGATAACCAAAAGGTAATTAAAATGTTAACGAAGAAAAGAAAACATTTCCCTGATTATAATTTTTTAAGAGATTATAAAGTTGCAATAATAAAAACTGGACTAAGAAAGAAGAAACTTAATGGCTTTGAATTTAGAAAAGCAAGTGATGCTGATCTCGTGAAATTAGATGAGTTTGTAATTAACAATGGATACAAAAGAGACTTTTTTCCAAAACTTAATGTTGAGGAATTAATAGATAATTTCTATATTGTATTGAATGTTGAGCGAGAAATAGTAGCATGTGGCTATGTTTGTGACCAAAGAAATTACAAACAATATATTGTAACTAATTACAAAGGTATATATAAGGTTGCCTCTTATGTTTCGAAGTTGCTCAAACATACGAAGTTACCTAAACTTCCAGATATGGGGAAGATTATTAAAGTATTTAACTTAAGTAATTTTTTAGTTGAGAGTGATGATCCAGTGATTCGGGATTATTTTTTGCGAAATATTTCTAATACTAAAAATAATTATGATTTTTTCACTTTTGGTACGTGTAATGACGAAAGGCCAAAAATTCCACATATACTTTATGAGAGTAAAGTGTATTTAGTTTCATATGACGAAATGAAGTATATAAATGAATTTGACTCAATTCATATTGAATGTGAACATCTTTAAAAATAAATAGTATATTTCTTGATCCAAGAATCATTGAAACATTCAAAATGAGGTTGTGTTGCAAACTTTTTGTCCTTTAATTGAACTGTGGTATATTTATCACATTTATCAGTTGGAGGACTTTTATGTTAAATCAATTTAAAGGTAAACAATTCTCTAAAGAAATCATTATTCTGTGTATTAGGTGGTACTTGAAATACAATCTTTCTTATAGGGATTTACAGGAGATGATGTTGGAAAGAGGAATAGAAGTTAGCCATACAACAATATATCGATGGGTAATTGATTATTTCCTATCTGAAACACTGATGTAAATGCTGCAAAGGGCTTTTTGAATAAGGCTTTGAGAGCTAATCATAATCAAAAACCGAGAGTAATAACAACTGATAAATACGCTGCAAAAATAAATGCTATAAAAAATACTGATGGCTATGATGGGGTTAAACATCGAAGTAGTAAGTATATGAATAATATTATTGAACAAGATCATAGGCGGATTAAGAGAAAGACAAATCCAATTATGGGTTTTATGTGTTTTGAATCAGCCACAATAACAATAGCAGGAATAGAAGTGTTTCAAATGATAAAGAAAAACCAAATACAGGAGATCACAACTGTTTTAGATGAAGTTGAATTCATCGAACAGTTATTTATCGTTGTATAAAATTCTTACATTCTTGTTTTTGTGTATGATAAAATAGAAGAAAGACAATCTTTGCAACACAACCCTTTAGTTTAAGAAAAATTGTATTTTGAAATTAAAATATATACAGGTGTAAATAGATAAAGTGAACCCATTGTACATTTCAAAAAAGATTTATACAGTATGCAAAATATGATCTCGATTTTCATTCGGGGTCATATTTTTTGTTACTGGTAATATTAAAGTACTTTTTCAAAACAGACAGATTGTAAAATATTCTTAAAGGTTGTTTCAGACTTAAATCTCCAAAGTTGAAGAAGAAAAGACTGCTAAAAACGGTTATGTCGCAAAGAATAAAAGTAAGTCAAATTTTAATTTAACAAGATTGTTTAATGAAACTGAAGTTCTTATACTCTAATCAAAAAATTAATGCTCAACTTTATATTCTGTACTAAGCTTATTCATGAATGTATTATTACTTTAATAATCTCCTTTTTAAGATTTCAATGAATGAAGCATTCAACATTTAGACGTTTCTAGATGATAAAAATTTGAAAACCTTGAATTATATCATCTTCTATTTTAATTTGTATTTTAAATTTCTATAGAATGATGAAAAGGAGATCTCTACATAATTAAGATAAAATAAATAGTATACCCTAACGAGTATATCTCTTTAAATGATTGGAAAAACATGTATTTTCAATAAATACTGAAATGTGTCATGTTTTGAGATGATTATTATATGTTAACATTATCCCAAAATAGAAAGAGAGGTAAAAAATGATGAATTTATCAAAATTTATTGATCACACACTTTTAAAAGCAGATGCAACTGTAAAAGATATTGAAGAGGTGTGTAATCTTGCATTGCATTATAACACAGCTTCTGTTTGTGTAAATCCTATTCATACGAAAGTTGTTAAGGAATATCTTAGAGGAAGTGATGTCAAAACATGTGTTGTTGTTGGATTTCCATTAGGGGCTAACAAATCTGAAGTTAAAGCGTATGAAGCTGAACTCGCATTAAAAGACGGAGCAGAAGAAATTGATATGGTCTTGAATATTGGTGCACTTAAAGATAAGAATTATGATTTAGTTTACAATGATATTGAAGGTTTAGTGAAAGTAACTAGAGGAAAAGCAGTTCTAAAAGTAATTTTTGAAACATGTCTTTTGGAAAAAAATGAGATTATTAAAGCATGTCAATTGTCATTAAGAGCTGGTGCTGATTTTGTGAAAACATCTACTGGTTTTTCAAATGGGGGAGCTACAGTTGAGGATGTAGAATTAATGAGATCAATTGTAGGAGATGAAATGGGAGTTAAAGCTTCTGGAGGAGTTAGGTCACAAGAAGATGCGATAAGAATGATTGAAGCTGGAGCTAATAGATTAGGAGCAAGTGCTACAAAGAGCATTGTAAAAGGTACAGAAAGCAAAAGTGCAGGATACTAATATATTAATTAAGTTATAAGAAGGAGATTAAAATGGATAAAATTATAAGTATTATAGGATTATTTTTAATGGTAGGAATAGCATATTTACTATCGAGTGATAAAAGAAAAATTCAGTGGAAGTTAGTTCTTATTGGAATTACTATGCAATTAGTCTTTGGTTTACTCATTCTAAAGTGGGCACCAGGACGAGCTCTTTTTAATGTAATGAATGATTTTGTTACTGCTATTATGGATTTCACAAAAGCAGGAACACAATTTTTATTTGGTGGCATGTTAAATGTTGATTCATTTGGTTATATTTTTGCACTACAAGTCTTACCGACTATTATCTTTTTCTCTGCGGTAATGGCAATTCTTTACCATACTGGTATTATGGGGAAAATTATTACTTTTTTAGCGAAATTTATGGCTAAGTTGCTTGGAACTAGTGGAGCTGAAACTTTGTCAGCTACCGCTAATATTTTTGTTGGTCAAACTGAAGCACCATTAGTAATAAAGCCGTTTTTAAAAACAATGACTAAATCTGAGCTTCTGACTGTTATGACAGGAGGAATGGCAACAGTTGCAGGTGGTGTTATGGCGGGATATGTTTCAATGGGAGTTGAAGCTGGTCATTTAAT
>Ga0070724_10000780_pt1 | contig 20782 bp, 14 predicted proteins | sample tdDd001_FD_67278 | JGI IMG/M metagenome (GOLD analysis project Ga0070724, IMG submission 67278) | Marine sediment microbial communities from the Atlantic coast under amendment with organic carbon and nitrate - tdDd00.1 | ecosystem: Environmental > Aquatic > Marine > Coastal > Sediment | place... | reverse complement strand
ACTCTCGAGTATCAGGCCTTAAACGTCCATGAGGAGTCAGAGTGGTGCCGGAACGTAACCGGACTAGTCTTGGGTCAGATTAACCTTGATCAACCACCAGGCCCTTGGTTGAATGTCACCCGCCTCGACGACACCTCCCGAGCGGTAGGGTTTGGCAAAGTGTACTAAGGTTATCGGCTCCTTAGATTGATAAGTGCCCGTAGACAGAGAAGCATTAAAGGCATCGTTTCTATCGAAGCTCATCGTCACCTCTGAACGTATAGGTTGTCTCAGATCCGGACATTCATAACGAATTTTAGCGCCCACAGGGTAGGCGATTTTACTGCCATCGGAACAGTGACTGGTGTTTTGTAGCCTGACAGTGATTAAGGTACAGGTGCTTAAGACTGATGGGTCATTACAAACGCTAACTGTTTGAGTTGCATAGCCGCCGGGCTTTTGAACGTTACCGCCCATGGTTTCTGCTTCCGAGAGACTATCTGAGGCCGAGAAGTATGTAACATCTCCGGCGGCTACATCGATTGGAGAGGTGATAGGTAGCTCGTTCCCGTCGAAAGTGAGCACAGCCTGTTCGCCGCGGCCCTCTTCGATAGGGTTGACATGAACATCATAATCGACAGAACTTGGCAGGTAATCATCGCCGCCATCATCGGTGGCAGTTATACGGACATATGTGTTGGTACGCGAGGCTGGGTACTTTAGTACTCTTAAAGTTCCGTTTTGGCTTAACTCATAAGTCTGTGGCTTTTCAGTGTATGTGAACTTATAGCTGAGCTCTCCGAATCGATTGGCCAGCTCAGCAGGCGCCATCTCGAGTCCTGGGTAATAGCTTGCTGTGGGTACCTGTTTAGCAACGGTCAATCCTGGGTGCTTCGCTTTACCGACGTTAACTGTGAAGTTGCGTGTCGTGTTTTCAAAGTTACGACTCACCTCGGTAACCTGGACCTGAGCCGAACCAGCGCCTTGTATTGTCAGAGCTCCACTGCTCGGTTCTACGGTAACCACCTGTCGATCGCTATAGTCGACAAAGTATTTAATCGAACTCTCGGTAGCCTTTCCCGATACCGCGGGTGAGGTAAGCTGCTTATCCTCTTCATATATGGTATCTATCAGCGTAGATTTCAGGGTTAAGTCTACATTCGTTGCGGCTTTTTCTACCGTTATTGGTAGATAAATTTTGGTGGAGGCGACAGCTTCATTACCGGAATCTGTGATGATGTAAGTTGTATGGCCCGCATTTTTAACGGTGGCTGTAAGATCAACAAGATTGATATCGACAACATCACCGGGTTGACCATTGTCCAGCTTATAACTTAGCTGTCCGACGACACCCGAAATTGGAAGGCTGACTACCTTATCGGCGACATAATTTGTCCTGATAGGGTCAGCCTGTAATGAACTTGCAGTGTAGTTTACATCAACGTAGAAGTCAGTTGTCTGGCTGTGGTAGTAATCGTTACCATGATCAGTTGCGGTTATCCAGCCTCGACCTGCACCGGTTAATGTGATGACCTTGGTTGTCGGGTCTTGAGTTAACACATTCGCCGTAGAGTTGGCTGAAATCGTGTAGGTCACTGTCCCCCGGCTATTTCTGGGGGTTGGAGTAAACACTGTGTTATTCGCAATATTATTGATACGACTATCATCGACACTGAATTGATTGTTAACTAGTTTATTGATAGTCACAAAGAAACTTGTGGTTTGCGGAATGTAGAACTGATCACCATCATCGGTGACACTGATTTCTGCCTTACCTGGTTTTAGTACCGTCATCTCACCCGATTGTGAATCTATGCTCACCACATCCGTTGCGCTATCTTTTGCAAGAGAGAAGCTTAGCTTACCTTGCCTGCTTGCGACTTGAGCCGATATTACCTTGTTTTCCTGATATGAACTCTCAAGGTCTACCGGTGAGAGCTGCGCAGATTGAATACGCTCAACTTTAACATCGGTCACTATGGTCTTACTCAGGTAGTTAGTGTTACCCGAATCTGTAATTTTTACTTTAGTCTCACCGATACCGCTGAAACGGTATTGTCCGGTTTCACTATTGATAAAGTTGATCACATCGGTCGACTCACCATCGATAATTTCGAAAGTGAGTATGCCCTGTGCACCACTTGTTTGTAGTATTGGTTCGTCATCGAATCCATATGGGGTTGTCAGAGTTCCAGCCTTAAAGCTAGTGTTAGCAGCTTTATCTACGCTGACTTTGAAGGTCTGTGTTGCAATGCCTTGATGATTATCTTCAGCCGTTTGGCTGACGACGATTTCAGTTTCACCTGCTCCCTTGATATTCATCACACCCGTAGTAGGGTGTATAGAGACAACGTCTGGATTGGCATTCTCTGCGATAGTGAAGCTTATTTCACTCGTCGGTGAGCCGGAATAAACAGGAAGTATAGTGCCACCAAAGATTAATGGCTTATTGGTTATGTCTTGATAGGTGGCAGACTGAGAGTTTGCGGCTTCGACGGTAATGAAAAATTTACTCTCGCTGCTTTGGTAGTTTCGCCCCCCGTCATCATTGACTGTGACTTGAGTCTGACCTTCTCCCCACACTATTAGCTCACCTGCAATATCGATTTTGACAACATCATTGCGATAACCCGAGCTGAGTTCGTAAAGTAATTTTCCTTTAGCACCGCTGACACTGACCCGGTGAATGGCTCCTGCTTCATAAGGGTAGGAGTAGTCATTACTCAGTAAGGGGTCGCGATCGGCTTTATCGATAGTGACATAAAATGAGGTGACCGTGGACTTATATTGACTGTTACCGCTATCGGTAACGATCAACTTAGTTTTACCGACATTTAATATGGTCAGAGTATTTTGATTGATTCGCACAACATCATTCGCGGCGCCATCGGCTAAGCTGAAGCTGATATTGCCTTGGGTACCACTGAGTGTTGGTGTCAGATTGCCATCGAGTGAGTAATCGACCCGGATATCGGACGCTATGAGTCCCGGATGAGTTAACTTTTCTTGTGGTGTCGTGCTTGTTTCATCACCTCCGCCGCCACCGCATGCGGTAATAAATAAGGTGATTATTAATAACAGGTATCTCATCGGGCCCCCGGCCAAATTAAAAAGAGCTGGAGTATACGTAGATGAAAAGTCTGTAACAATGGTGTTTTGCAGTGTTTTTATAGTGTTGTAGTGGTCGGTATTTAGTTATTGCAATGGTTATTCACTTTTAAGGAGTATTTTTTCTACTGCTTTGTTCCAGCCCTTAGAAAATAGAGCACCTAAAAATGTTAAGGTTATTAGGTGCTTTATTATGCAGAAAGTCTGCATGCGGTTATGAGCGTGACCTCAGTCTCGTTTTAAGTTGATTACCTCTTAATGGGTATTAAAACGTCAGCCACCTAAATAATCTGCTTTATATTTGAAGCGTTTGGCTTCTAACTTTCTCTGGATATAGCGCGGTAGGCGATATCGGTGCGGAAGTAGACATCATCCCAGTGAAGCTTATCGACGAGCCCGTATGCTGCTTGTTGTGCCTCGGTGACATTATTACCCAGAGCGGTAGCACAGAGTACGCGGCCACCATTGGTCACCACGTGACCGTCTTTCATGCTGGTTCCTGCATGGAAGACCTTAGCGTCATTGTTACCCAGATCTAAACCGTCAATCACATCGTGTTTACGGTACGCTTCCGGATACCCTCCGGCGGCCAATACGACACCTACGGCGGCGCGTTCATCGAATTCAGCCGTCACCTTATTCAACTCACCACGAGTGGCAGCGAGGCAAAGCTCAACTAAGTCAGATTTCAGGCGCATCATGATCGGTTGAGTTTCAGGGTCACCGAAACGGCAGTTGTACTCTAATACCTTAGCGCTGCCATCGGGCGCGATCATCAAGCCCGCATAAAGGAAGCCGGTATAGACGTTGCCTTCTGCTGCCATGCCATCGACCGTTGGGCGGATGACGTTATTGATGGTCCAATCATGTACGGTTTGTGTGACAACCGGAGCGGGTGAATAGGCACCCATACCGCCGGTGTTAGGACCATGATCGCCATTATCACGGGCTTTATGATCTTGGCTGGTGGCCATGGCAAGAATGTTTTCGCCATCGACCATAACGATAAAGCTGGCTTCTTCACCTTTGAGAAACTCTTCGATCACGACGCGAGAACCCGCTTCACCAAACTTGTTACCCGCCAACATATCTTCGATAGCTGCATCTGCTGCAGCCTGATCTTCGGCAATGATCACCCCTTTACCCGCGGCAAGGCCATCGGCCTTAATCACGATAGGGAAACCTGTCATACCAGTCACTTCAGTCACATAGGCTTTAGCCGGCGCTATTTCTGTGAAATTAGAGTAGGCTGCCGTTGGAATGTTATGACGCGCTAAGAAATCTTTGGTGAAGGCTTTAGAAGATTCCAGCTGTGCTGCGCCTTGGGTTGGGCCAAAAATAGGTAAACCCGCCTCATTAAACGCATCGACCACACCTAGCGCCAATGGAACTTCAGGGCCGACAATGGTTATCTCTATCTTCTGCTCTTTAGCAAAAGCGACTAAAGTTGAGATCTCTTCTACATTAATGGCTACATTTTCTAATTTTGGTTCCAGAGACGTGCCAGCATTACCCGGGGCAACAAAGACTTTTTCGACCTGTGCAGACTGCGCCGCTTTCCATGCCAATGCATGTTCACGACCGCCGCCACCTATGACTAATACATTCATTTTTTTATCCTTAAAGAAGTTCTTAGGATCGAGGAGCTAGGAACTAGGAACTAAACCCTAGAACCTAGTTCCTTCTTATCATTAATGACGGAAGTGGCGCATTCCGGTGAATACCATCGCCATGCCGTGCTCATCTGCTGCGGCAATGATCTCTTCATCACGAATCGAACCGCCGGGTTGGATGATACAGCTGATACCCGCAGCAGCGGCTGCATCGATACCATCACGGAATGGGAAGAAGGCATCGGACGCCATAACTGAGTCTTGGACTTCCAGCCCTTCATCGGCAGCCTTAATACCAGCCACTTTCGCGCTGTATACGCGGCTCATCTGGCCTGCACCCACACCGATAGTCATGCTATTTTTAGCGTAAACAATGGCGTTTGATTTAACGAACTTAGCCACTTTCCAGCAGAACATCAGATCTTTCATCTCGGCTTCGGTGGGTTGACGCTTAGAAACCACTTTCACGTCATCCAGGCCGACCATGCCCTGGTCTCTGTCCTGGATAAGTAGTCCACCGTTGACGCGTTTATAATCTAAGCTAGTGGTCTTTGTGTTCCACTCGCCACACTCAAGTAGACGAACATTGGCTTTAGCGGCCACGATATCGCGAGCGGCTTGGCTCACTTTCGGTGCGATGATCACTTCGACAAATTGGCGTTCAACAATCGCACTGGCCGTTGCCGCATCGAGCTCACCGTTGAAAGCTATGATGCCACCGAAGGCCGATGTTGGATCGGTTTGGAAGGCACGGTTATATGCATCGAGTAGGTTTTCACCAATCGCGACACCACATGGGTTAGCGTGCTTAACGATGACACAAGCCGGCTCGCTGAACTCTTTCACGCACTCGAGTGCTGAATCGGTATCGGCGATGTTGTTGTAAGACAGTGCCTTACCTTGTAGCTGAATGGCTGTGGCTACAGAAGCTTCATCGCCCAGACCGTTAAGAGAGGGGGTATCGACATAGAAAGCGGCTGTCTGGTGGCTGTTTTCGCCGTAACGCAGATCTTGCTTCTTTACCAGCTGAGTATTGTAGGTACGTGGGAATTTAGAGTCTTCATGGCACTCGTCTTTACTGTGTGCCGGTACCATGGTTCCGAAGTAGTTGGCGATCATGCCGTCATAAGCTGCAGTATGCTCGAACGCGGCGATAGCTAAATCGAACCGAGTCTCCAGCGTCGTGCTGCCTTCATTAGCATTCATCTCTGCAATAACGCGATCGTAATCATGCGCGTTGACTATGATAGTGGTGTCTTTATGGTTTTTTGCTGTAGAGCGAACCATAGTTGGACCGCCGATATCGATATTCTCGACGGCGTCGGCCAGAGTGCAGCCCTCTTGTGCCACAGTTTCTGCAAATGGATACAGATTGACGGCAACCAGATCGATAGGCTTGATGTTGTTTTGTTCCATGACGAGTTCGTCGATACCGCGACGCGCTAAGATACCGCCATGCACTTTGGGGTGCAGGGTCTTAACACGACCATCCATAATTTCTGGATGTCCGGTATGATCCGATACTTCAATGACAGGCACACCGTTATCAGCCAAAAGGCGGGCGGTGCCACCAGTAGATAGCAGTTCTACGCCTTGAGCGTGTAGAGATTTTGCAAACTCAAGGATTCCGGTTTTATCTGAAACGCTTAACAGCGCGCGACGAATGGGTCTGGCATTATTCATTTGGGTACAGGGTCCAGTAGTTATTTTTAAGGATCTTTCGGAAAACAGAACAGCAATCATAGATTGTCATGCTTAACCGTTTTCCAAAAGCCCCTCAATTCTAGCTTCTTTAGTCGCTCCCTTTTCGTAGCGCGCGTATTTTAACGTAAAAAGTATCCCTAGGCTTTTTTTTTCTGCACGATTTCACAATACGTTTTTGCGAACAACCTCTCTGATAAAGGAAATGTTTTGCCGTTGTGCTGTTTATGAAGACAGCTAATTTGTGCAGCGCTTCACACTTTGTTTAGTTAAAAGGAACATCGAGTCAAATTTATCGCACTATAACCCTTGACCTTAGATTTAACTCCAAGGTTTATACTTTGTATTATTCAAGGCTCACTGTGGTCATAGAGTGTGGTCATAGAGTGTGGTCATAGATAGGGGCGATATATGTATCGAATTGGCGAGCTGGCTAAGCTATGTGAAGTGAAGGCCGACACATTACGGTTTTACGAAAAACATGGCCTGTTGGCGCCTTCGGCGCGCAGTGACTCGGGTTACCGTTTATACAATGAGAATGATGCCGACAGGTTGCGCTTTATTCTAAGGGCCAAAACAGTCGGTTTTACTCTGGCCGAGATCACCGAACTTCTCTCTATCGAGTTAGATAAATCTAACTGGGCATGCGCCGATGTTAAAGGCTTAGTGGATAGCAAGTTGGCTCAGGTGAATGAAAAAATTTCCGAGTTAAACCACTTTCAAGTGTCACTGCAGCGTCTGTCTGATGCCTGTTGTGGAGGCCCGGAGAGCGCCGAGCATTGCTCTATCTTAGAGGCGCTAGAGTCGAGTACCGATAACATTAAGTGTGAAAATCACGCTCATCATCATGATAAATCGCAGTATACAAAAAATTGTCAAAGTAAGGGTTAGGTATGTTGTTAGCAAATTTTATTGACCTGTTTTTAGATTCGGCACCCTGGTTATTGCTGGGTCTGGTATTAGCAGGCATGTTGAAAATGTTTGTGCCTATGGCATGGATGCAAAAGCAGCTCGGCGGGCATGGGTTTAAAACTACGGTAAAAGCCGCGGTATTGGGTGCCCCTCTACCTTTATGTTCCTGCGGAGTGATTCCGGCTGCTGTTGGCTTGAGGCGCTCCGGCGCATCTAAGGCCGCAACAACCTCATTCTTAGTCTCGACGCCCGAGACTGGTGTCGACTCTGTAACCGTCTCTTATGTGTTACTCGGCCCTTTCATGGCAATCGTCAGGCCTATTGCAGCCGTTATCAGCGCGATAGTGGCAGGTCTCTTAGTTGGGCGAGATGATGATACTCCTGTAGAAACTCAACCAAAAGTAAAAGAGAGCGATAAGGGGAGTGGAGCTTGCTGTGGCAGTAAGAATGAAGTGAGCAAGCAAGCGGTAACCATGACGCCTATGGCCGTGATTGAGCCTCTATTAAGTGGCGTAAAGCCTGCATCCACATCTTGTTGTAACAGTAAGGCAAAATCTGAGGAGCCTGAAGTTTCATCTTGCTGCAGTTCTCAAAAGAGCGATGTCAGTGAAAAGAGTGACAGCTGTTGTGAATCGACTAAAGACGTCGCTACTGAGCTAAAAGGGACGTCTGTTATCAGCCGTATCGGCAAGGGGTTACACTTTGCTGCAACGGATCTGGTGCGTGACACCACGGTTTGGTTATTAATCGGATTATTCTTTGCGGCACTGGTACAGACTTATGTGCCGGGTGATTTTATGGCTAAATGGGGGGACGGCATCTTAGCTATGTTGGTGATGGTACTCATCTCAATCCCTATGTATATCTGTGCCACTGCATCGACGCCCATTGCAGCAGGGTTGCTCTTGGCCGGTGTTTCTCCAGGTGCTGTACTGGTATTTATGCTCGCGGGCCCAGCGACCAATATCGCCACCTTAGGCGTCGTGACTAAGGAACTCGGGAAACGAGCGCTATTTGGTTATCTCGGTGGAGTATTAGGTGTCGCACTCGTTTCGGGGATTTTGGTCAATTATCTGGTTGCCACATTCGGTTTTGAGGTTATGCCGCAAATCGGTGAGCAACATAATCTCTTGCCATCTGTTGTGGTGTACACCTCAGGTGTCGTGCTGGCGATACTGATGATGAAAGTACTACTCGAGAAGCTGCCCAAGAACTGGTGGCGAAGAGATTGCTGTTCTTAAGTTTAAAGACTTAAGTTTAAAGACTTAGGTTTAAAGTAAAATGTTTTAAAAGAGAGGGCCTTTGATAGGCCCTTTTTTATTGGCCGCTGGTCTGTCAAAGTTCGTTAATTTCATCTTATCGAATTTGATTCTTGCAATTTATCCTTGTGAATCGTAATTACTTAAATCATGGTTCGCTAATACTTGTTAAGGGTTAAGTATATATTATTCAGGTGCTTAACTATTTCCTTCTGGCTGAATTAAGCTTATTTTCAGTGTACGTTAATTGAAACAAGTGTGTTAAATGTTATCCAAGCTTCTCCTTGTTGTTTGGTGGTTTTGTATACACTGTTTACCTTCATGAGTTAGCTCTTTAGTGTTTAGTTATCGACCTGATTTTCTTGCTCTACTCCTTTGACTGGGCTCAATAATTTACTTTATTTTTAAAAAATATATCCCTGCAAACGTTAATGTATTTATAGGGGCGAGCTGATCGCAATTAAAAAAAGTAAAATTCGGGAGTGGCGATGAAAATACTGAATAAGCGTTATCTGGCGTTGGTAGTAGCTGGGGCTATGGGCTTAAGTGCCTGTGGAAGTGATGGTAAAGATGGCGAAGATGGCACTACTCCGCCGCCACCAACGGTAGAGGGCTCTCAAGTCACCAATGTGGAGATGCTGTCTCACACCTTGGAAGAGGGGCAGGTTCGATTTGAATTTGAGATAACCAATGAAGAGGGAGTCTTAATCACCGGACTCGAGCAGGCTAGCGCAGAAGTCGCGGCACTAACCGAGAAAGGTATCCAGCGTAGCCGTGACGGTTCAGTGGGTGGTAGTGCCAATGCTTCTACCGACGGTGCCAGCCTCACCATGACTCAAGATGGTCGGTATGAGTTTGTCGCGCCTATGGCTGCGGTGAATGCGGGTACCGAAGGCCTTATTCGTCTTGCCGTTGGCGGTGGTGATAATATCGCTAAGTCTCGTTATATTGTGGTCGATAAAACTGAAAATATTCATACAACATCGACCGCGACTTGCCAGAGTTGTCACGTGGACTTCTTGGCCTCCTCAATTAAGCATTCGAGCTATACGGCAATAAATCCAGAAGGCGAAACTGACTTGGTTGCCGGCTGTATGGCATGTCATAACCATGTGCCACGTGATGTGGATGATGGGGGCAATTCATTGAATACTGGTGGCTATGCTAAGAATAGCTTGCAGAAAATAGGTCATATCAATCATCAGCAGTTTGAGGGCGGTTTCGCTCCCTCTAACTGTTATACTTGTCATGCAGAACCAATAACACAGGTATATACAACAGATACTTGTCTGGATTGTCATATCGAAGCGGGTGTTACCGTTCCTGTAAATATGAACGCTTTCGCCGCAGATCAAGATTTCCGATCTTTGCATACCCAAATGCCAAAGCAGCAAACTATCGATGAAGTTCACTATACCGTCACCAGCACTCCTGAGCTGAAGGGAGGGTTAAGTTGTACGACACTATCGCTTCTCAATACTGCAAGTGAACAGGAGGTCGCACTTAACATTGGTGAGATGGTCGGCGCCGGTGAGATAGCCATTAGCATGAGTTTTATGAAGTTCCATGGCAACATTACAGATACCGCGTCAGGAACAACAAGCTCTACTGACAACCAAGATGGAAGCCGTGAATATTGTACGACTTATGTGACTCCTGAGGGAGATGATACAGGTCTAATGGCCCTATCTCGTGTGACTTTCTCACCAAATGAAGGTGATCAAGTGATCATTAGTAGCAAATCTGCAGCGCTATTTGCCGACGGTAGTGAAGAGGCGCGTCGTTTCAATGTGACATCTGAGAGCTGCACCACTTGTCATAACTCTCATGGTGAATTTCATAAAACTGGCGGGTTTGCTGATGGTGGTATGAGCTGTTTGTCGTGCCATTATACAGGTAAGGACAGAAGGTCTGGGTATTCAGGGCCTGGCTTTGGTCCTATGATCCACGGTAAGCATTGGGGTGAGGGCAGTTACAAAATTGTTGATGGTGAAAAAGAATATAATTCAGCCGCGGCGCTCGATGCCGTTAATTGTGTGGCCTGTCACGAAAGCGTGGTAGACCTATATGAAATGCCAAATCAATATATGCCCTCTAAATCATTTAATGGTGGATCTGATGGTGTGGTGACGAGTCAAATTACTGCAAACTGCTTCGCGTGCCATAATGATGAGCAGGCAAAAAATCATATGATGAGTAACGGTGGTGAGATCAACACACTAACAACAGATTTAGGTGATGAGTGGTATCTGACTCCGACTAATGAATCTTGTGCAACTTGTCATGCCGAGGGTAAATCTTACGGTATAGAGAAGTTCCACAAGTTTGAACGTTAGACTAAATGGAACTTCATTTGAGGCCGACCTTCGTTAGATGTTGTATTGATACTCGGTTACCCTGCAGGCCGACGATTTAAGACACTGGATATCGAAGCGATAGACCGGATGAATATTCTGTTTACCAAGGGCCCTTAGGGGCCCTTTTTGTTGTCTGAAGTTTACGCATTCTGAATGGTCAGATATTCAGTACAATTGGTATTGTTCGCCTTTATGTTCATTTTCCTCTAGGTTATATCCATCTTAATAAACCTTGCTTGATAACTGTCAGGGTTAATTATGATGTGAAGTATATGGATTTTTGACTAACCAAATATTTGGGATAATTAAAGAGGGAAATATGAAAACGTCTCTTCACCTTAGTGCGCTAGCGCTAGCCGTAATCTTAGGCTTAGGTCTTACCGGGTGTTCAAATACAGCAAAAAACGCCAATGAACTCGTGGCTAATGAGCCATCGGCAGTGCAGACCTCAGTGCAGAAATATGATGCCAAGACCTTCTTCGAAACCACAACCTATTTTGGTTCATCCTTCTCGGCGGATGGGCGTTCCATCTTAATGGGTTCAGATGAAACCGGGATATTTAATCTTTATAAGATGGATGTGGCCTCCGGTGATAAAGTGGCTCTGACCAACTTTAAAGACACCACCTATCCTGTATCCTGGTTTCCGAATGATGATCGCGTATTGTTGACTCAGGATGAGGGCGGAAATGAGCTCTATCACCTGTTTGTTCGTGAGATAGATGGAGCAATAACTGATCTGACTAATAGTGAAAATACCCGTGCTAATTTCGTTAATTTTACCAATGAGGGGGCATTTTTCTACGCCACCACTAATGAGCGCGATCCTAAGTTTATGGATCTCTATCGTTATGATGCTAAGACGTATAAACGTACCTTAGTCTATAAGAATGAGCTGGGTTTTGAGATATCGGAAGTGTCACCGGATGGACACATGCTCTCATTAGCCAAAACACATACCAACAGGGATAGTGACACCTACCTGCTGGATTTCAGAATACGAACATCAAAACCTACGCTGATTAGCGAGCATAAGGACCCGGCCAATTATAGCCCGATGACCTTCTCTTCCGACAGCCAGTCCCTGTATTACAGCACAGATGCCAAGGGGGAGTTTTCACAGGTTTGGCAATACGATATCGCCACCGGCAAACATGCTTTAGCGGTGAAAGATGATTGGAATGTTAGCTTTGTTTATTTTTCTGAGTCAGGAAGATATCGTGTCTCAGGGGTGAATGCCGATGCCAGCACCCGTATCAGCATTTTGGATACCCAATCTGGTAAGCAAGTGAGTCTACCTCAATTGCCGGCCGGCGACCTGCGCAGTGTCAATTTCTCTAAAGATGAAAGCACTCTGTCATTCTATATCAATTCAGATACCTCCCCCTCTAACCTCTTCGTCTGGAAGATGGATAGCGAGTCAGCCAAGCAGCTCACTCAGGCCCTGAACCCTAAGATTAATCCCCAAAACTTAGTCGCGAGTGAAGTGGTGCGCTTTAAGAGCTTCGATGGTCTAGAAGTGCCTGGTTTACTGTTTAAGCCTAAGGGGGCGAGCGCAGACAATAAGCGTCCTGCAGTGGTATTTGTCCATGGTGGACCCGGCGGGCAGAGTCGCACCGGATACAGCGCGATGCGCCAACATCTGATTAATCATGGGTATGCTGTATTTGCGGTCAATAATCGCGGCAGTTCAGGCTACGGTAAGACCTTCTTTCATCTCGATGATAAGAATCATGGTGAGAATGATCTGCAGGATATCGTCTACGGCAAGAGGTACCTGCAAGGTTTAGATTGGGTCGATGCAGATAAGATTGGCATTATGGGGGGAAGTTATGGCGGGTACATGACAGCCGCAGCCTTAGCCTTCGAGCCGGAGGAGTTCAAGGTGGGTATCGATATCTTCGGTGTCACCAACTGGGTGCGTACGCTTGAGTCTATTCCACCTTGGTGGGAATCGTTTAAGAAAGCCCTCTATGATGAAATGGGCGACCCGGCGACCGATGCCGAGCGTCACAGAGCCATATCTCCTCTGTTTCACGCGCAAAATATCACTAAACCTTTGATGGTGATCCAGGGAGCGAACGATCCTCGTGTACTGAAAATCGAGAGTGATGAGTTGGTGGATAAAGTGAAGCAAAACGGTGTACCGGTAGAGTATGTGGTGTTCGATGACGAGGGGCATGGTTTTAGTAAGAAAAATAACCGTATTACGGCATCGGAAGCCTATGTGAAATTTTTAGATACCTATCTTAAAGGCGCTGGGCTGAAAAACCCGGGAGAAAGGGTGGCGAGTAAGTAGGTAAGAGATGCCTGCCATACACAAATAAGGCACTCATTTGAGTGCCTTATTATTTGTAGATTACCCAGGTTGTAACTTAAGGTTTTAGCTTAAGCGCCAGGAGCAAAAGCCTCAGGGAAGTGACGCTCTGTCGTTTCTTCAAGAGTGACTTCGACGGCTTGCTCGTCGATATGCATGAAGAAGAGGGGCGTACTCTCTAAGTTATCTGCAGTATCTGGATCATCATTTTGAGCGACACAGGTATAGCCTAAGTTGTAAGTACCAGCTGATACGAAGCCAAACTCATATCCCTGACCTACCTCTTCTTGCTCTTCGTTCAGGATTGGGTTGACCCAAGCTGAAGCAAGGGGGGCGACCTCAGTCAGCAGATAAGGCTCATCTTCGGCCCTGAAATCAGCCATATCTGTGAGTATTGTGTCGATTGGATAGAGGTAGACTGCTGGGCTATATTCATCGGCTAATCCAAGCTCGACGGCAGCGGACTGACAGCTGGAGAATGTCTCGGGGCTTATTTGTCCGGATATCGCTCCAACCTCTGAAGCGTTGACTAACTGCACCGAAGTGGGTTTCAGAGTCCAGTAGTCTTTATTGCCATGGGGAGCCTGCAGACCCTTGCCCAGGTTGAACTCGGCAACCAGAGTATTAGTGCCGGCAACTAGGGTAAAGGTTTTATTTAAGAACAGTCGCCCAGTGTCTTCATCTTCGGCGCCAACACCGCCGCAGGAACCATTACTGTTGGTGGTCAGTCCTTCGATGCCTTCGGCGGTCTTAACATAGGAGCTGGTTTCATCTGCCGTTTCACTCTTCTGCATATAGATACACATCTGATATTCGCCAACGGGAACAGCTTGACCACTTACTAGCGTCGCGACCTCTGCTCCTTGCACTGTAAGCAGATCGACATGCTTTAACGCTCCTCCGTCAGAGACGTCGAAAGAGATAGAGCCGTCACTCCCTTTGAGAACGACTTGCTTGAATGCAATGTTAACTATCTCAGCATTGGCGGGGTTATCCGATACTCCCAGATTAAAGATAGCGGATTCTGGGAGAGCGGGCGTGGAGTTGTCATCGCTACCACCACATGCAGCAAGTAAACTCGTCAGGGTCATCGCGAGTATTGTCTTAGTGTGTTTCATAGGTTACCTATTGGGTTTTAGAACATTAAAAGCTGCAGAACGGTTGCTGTTATTATTGATGTCTGCAAATCGGTACTCTCATCCGCGAGCATGATAAATTCCTCTCATCTAATGATAGGAACACTGAGTTAAAAGTCCATTAAATGCGTTTCTTTATCGTTGAATGTTATTGAGCTCAACAAGTGAAGGGCTTGCGGTAAAAAATCTTTAACCTGATTAAAACCTAATCTCACTGTGTATCAGGCTTTCAGCTTGAGACTGCTGGTCATTATTTTGTTACTGCTGAGTGTGGAAATATTAAATGGTGGGAAGTTTATGCAATAAAAAAGCTCAGCTGCAATGGTTCATATTGCGGCTGAGCTTTATTGATTTAGCTATTGGGCTTACTCTTGTGCAAACTCAGCGTTATGGTAGACATTTTGCACATCATCACAATCTTCGAGGGCTGCCAGGAACTTCTCTAGCTGCTCGATCACTTCAGGATCGGTAATATCAGTCATGGTTTGTGGAACGAAGGTGATCTCTTCAACCACAAATTCGACTTCAGGCATGGCTTCGTTCAATGCGGTCTTAGTCTTGAAAAACTCGGTATTCGGCGCATAAACACTGATCATGCCATCTTCGACTTCAACGTCTGTGACGTCGACATCGGCCATCATCAACATCTCTAAAATCTCTTCTTCATCTTCACCTTTGAAAACAAACACGGCTTGATGGTCGAACATATGACCGGCGGTGCCCGGGCCACCCAGTTTGGCATCATTCTTTACGAATGCCTGGCGTACTTCTGTAAAGGTGCGTTTGACGTTGTCGGTTAAGCAATCGACAATGACCATACAGCCGCCAGGACCAAATCCTTCGTAACGTGCAGTTTCATAATCTTCACCACCGCCACCCTTGGCCTTTTCGATGGCACGTTCGATAACGTGAGCCGGTACCTGATCTTTCTTAGCCTTGGTGATCATCTGGCGTAGCGGAAGGTTGCCGTCAGGATCGAAACCACCATTTTTAGCGCAAACGTATATCTCTTTACCGTATCGTGAGTAAAGTCTGGTTTTTTGGCCAGCAGTTTTAGCCATGGATTCTTTGCGGTTTTGGTATGCTCTTCCCATCTTGCTCTATCTCATTAAGCTTAAAAAAATTGCCTGCAATGTTAGCAGCTTTATCATTATTTTTGCAGGGATGAGCTTTTTAATTTAAAAATCTTTGAGTTTAAGCCCGAAAAACTCACTTTAAGGAGACGAAGTCGGGGATCTCCAGCAGGTGATTATCGGGATTTTCGCTCATTGTCTGGTAGATATACTCGATAAACACGCGGTACTTTCTGGGTAGATAAGCCCGCTGAGGGAGACTCATGGTGATCTTGGTCTGTGCCATGGGGAAATCTTCCAGAAGCGGAATGAGTAGATGCTCATCTATAGCTTGCTGCGCTATCAAGGTGGGCACAGAGGTGATCCCCAACCCCTCTATAGCCGCTTCTCTGGCGAGGGTGACATTATTCACGACGAGCTGAGCCTCGGGCCCGACGGTGACCCACTCTTTTCCGTCGAAGAGGGTCCAGCTGCCGTCAATATGTGCCGACTCTAACTTGACTGCCTTATGATTATTGAGGTCGAGTGGAGTCAATGGTGTGCCGTATTGGGCCAAATACTCAGGGCTCGCCATTAAGGTCTTACTTGTATTGAGTAAGGAGTAAGTCTGCAGCCGTGCATCGGAGCTACTGGTGATTTGAAACAGGACATCTATGCCTTCTTCAATGACATCAACCTTGCGGTTACTCAACTCGGCTTCGATGGAGATATCCGGGTATTGTTTTAAAAATCTCGCAAAGATCCGGCCCAAAAAAAGCTGACCCATCTCGATAGGGCAGACAATTCTCAGCTTCCCCTTGATCAACTGTTGACTGGCACTGAGTTGATCCTCGGCATTTTTCAGATCGATCAGGATCAGACAAACCCGATTGTAATAGGCCGAGCCGGCTTCGGTGAGCTTTAGCGATCTGGTGGTACGAAACAGGAGTTGAACACCGGCATCGGCCTCTAGCTCGGCTATTTTCCGGCTAACCGTAGCCTTAGTTAACCCTAAGGCTTTTGCTGCCCCGGTGAAGCTGCCTTGTTCGACTACCTGAGCAAACATCTGTACGCGATTAAGATCCATGATTGTTACACCTGTGAAACAGTAGGTTGATTTTTAACTATCTAATAAACTAAGGGAGACAGTAGTAGACTATAGGGCTCTAATCAAGGAGTCATGCATGTCCAAGAGTAAATTATTTATTGCGGTGCCACTGATATTTGCAGCCTTAGCTGGTGGTGCTTATTACTGGTGGACACAAGTTCGTTTTTTCGAGTCGACCGATAATGCCTATGTTGAAGCGGATATCTCCCATATCAGCGTCAAGGTTCCCGGCTACGTGGTGATGACAGATATCACAGATAACCAGCATGTTAAAGCGGGTCAGTTGTTGGCACAGTTAGAAGATAATCAGTATGAGGCTAAGTTAGCCCAGAGTCAGGCTGAGCTCGATAGCTCACAAGCCGAGTTGCAAACCCTCTCTGCAAAAGTCGAATTACAACACGCGTTGATCGCTCAGGCTCAGGCTGGAGTTGCTGCTGCGGGGTCGGATCGGTTGCGAGCGGAGCAACAACTGAGTCGCTCGAAGAAGTTAAAGGTGAAGAATTACAGCTCTCAGGATGACGTGGACCAGATGCAGGCGAGTTTCGAGTCTGCTGTCGCACACCTCGATGAGGCCAATGCGGCCCTGGTGGCAAAGCGCAGAGAGCTTGCCGTTTTTACTGCGCAATTATTACAGGCCGATGCGAATGTCGTGAAGGCCGGGGCTGGTTTAGAGCTTGCCAAAATTCAGTTAGCAGATACCCAAGTCAGAGCGCCATTTTCAGGCGTGATAGGCAAACGTGGGGCCATGAAGGGGCAATACGTTCAACCAGGGCAAGCACTTTACAGTTTGGTACCGGATGGGGCTGTTTGGATCACGGCCAACTTCAAAGAGACTCAGATCCAGCATATGCAGCCCGGCCAGTCGGTTCAGGTTAATCTCGATGCGTTTCCCGACAAAACCTTTACAGGTGTTATCGATAGCCTTTCACCGGCATCCGGTGCCAAATTTAGTCTGTTACCCGCCGAAAATGCGACGGGGAATTTTACCAAGATCGTTCAGCGTATTCCGGTGAGGATCCGTCTGGAACTCGGTGAGGAGAGAGAGAGGCTCGTTCCTGGCTTGAGTGCCATCGTGAAGGTCGATACCACGACCTTGCTATTAGATAACGCACTTGCTGCCAACACCGGTCATTAACAGGTGAGTGCTATCGCTAATGCGGAAGTGAATCGCGATGTTAGTCTCTCTACTGAGGCAAGACCACAGGGTTATGAACGTGGTAGTCGCCGGGCTTGGATAGCGGTAATTGGAGGCCTGATTGGTGCATTCATGGCGATCTTGGATATTCAGATCACCAATGCATCGATGAAAGAGATACAGGGGAGCTTAGGCGCGACTCTGGAAGAGGGCTCATGGATAGCGACGGCTTATCTGGTCGCAGAGATGATAGCTATTCCTCTGTCCGGGTGGTTAAGTCAGGGCTTGTCGGTGCGCCGTTACTTGCTATGGACGACGTCGGCCTTCATCTTCGCTTCATTGTTATGTTCAATCTCATGGAACCTGGAGTCGATGATCGCGTTTCGCGCGATGCAGGGGTTCTTCGGTGGCGCACTTATTCCCTTGGCATTTCGTTTAATACTCGAATTTCTTCCCGATGAAAAGCGTGCCGTGGGGATGGCGTTGTTTGGCATTACGGCCACTTTTGCTCCCTCTATAGGGCCCACGTTAGGAGGCTGGTTAACCGAGCAGTTTAGTTGGCATTACCTGTTTTACATCAATGTTCCACCAGGGCTAATCGTCATGGCTATGCTGGCCTATGGCTTAGAGAGAAAGGGCGTTATTTGGGAAAAGTTAAAGAATGTGGACCTGTCCGGTATCATCACCATGGCCATTGGGATGGGCTGCTTAGAGGTGGTGCTCGAAGAGGGCAACCGTAAAGATTGGTTTGGCTCTGAACTGATTCAATATCTATCGATTATTGCCGTGATAAACATAGCCTTGTTTATCTATATTCAGCTAAAAAAGAGTGAGCCTCTGGTCAATCTAAGGTTGCTGGGGCAGAGAGATTTTGCTATCTCGACCGTGGCCTATTTTTTATTAGGGATGGCACTGTTTGGTGCTATCTATATGATCCCTCTCTACTTGTCACAGATCCATGATTATAGTCCGCTGGAAATTGGTGAGGTGATTATGTGGATGGGGTTTCCGCAGCTACTGGTGTTGCCCCTTGTGCCGAAATTGGTAGAGCGCTTCGATGGCCGTTATCTGGCGGCGTTTGGCTTCTTGATGTTTTCCTTGAGCTATTACATGAACAGCCATATGACCGCCGACTATGCAGGTGAGCAGATGATTGCATCACAAATTGTCCGTGCTTTGGGTCAGCCGTTCATTCTTGTGCCTATCGGTATTATCGCGACCATGCATATCAAGCCCCATGAAAATGCTTCGGCTTCGACGGTACTCAATGTGATGCGTAATTTAGGGGGAGCTTTTGGTATCGCCTTGGTGTCTACCTTGACCGATAACCTCTCCAGAGAACATCTGGCTCATATTAAAGAGACCTTGCCGGCCGTGAGTCCGATAGCCAATGGTTATCTGATGCAGACGGCTAATGTTTTCACTCAGGCGGGGTCCGACCCTGTTACCGCTGCGGCGCAGGCTAATGCGCTTTTGGGGCAGACAATGACGCAGCAGGCCTATATCAGTGCCTACAATGATGTTTTCTTTATTATCTCATGCTTATTGCTCATCGCCGTAGTCGCCGTGCTCTCAATAAGAAAACAAAGCGAATAATTAGGTGATTAATATCAGTGTAACTGCCGCTTGTCTGCTCATCGTAAGCGCTGCGGATCCCTCTTTTGCCATAGTGGTGTTACACTGATTTTTTTATACTCTTAAATTGTTTAATAGGGGAGAAGGTATGCGGTGGAGCGTTCTGACATTTAATGAGCTTTCGCTAGATGAACTGTATGAGTCATTAAAGCTTAGGGTCGATATTTTTGTGGTTGAACAAAACTGCCCCTACCCTGAATTAGATGAAAAGGACCGCCATAGTGAAACCCGTCACCTGCTTGGGCGAAATGATGCGGGGGTGATCGTGGCTTATGCTCGATTACTCGCACCCGGAGTCAGCTATGCCGATGCCAGCATCGGGCGTGTGGTTGTAGCAGAGCAGGCCAGAGGAGGTGGAGTTGCACATTCATTGATGACACAAGCCATCAGGCTGACAGAGAGTTACTGGCCCGATCAAAATATTCAGTTAGGGGGTCAGGAATACCTCAAGGGATTTTATCAAAAGCTGGGTTTTGAGCCGGTCTCCGAAGTCTATCTGGAAGATGGGATCCCGCATCTGGATATGTTGCTGTGTAAGCTGAATAAATAAAAGGAGCACTTTTTAGCGCTCCTTTTTGAGGAATAACTCAACGAATTCGTTGAAGTTTTAGTCCCTTAGTTGGATATCTGTCCTGTAATCAACTTCACCATGGGGACTTATCGTCGCCAGATGATTTTGTTGAGAGATCACAGCCAAAGGTCCTGAATGCATATGGCGAACAAACAACAGCCGATAACCAAATCGGTGCAGGTTATAGAGGGCAATTTTCTGCTCTGCGGTCATAGAGTCCCAATGAACGTCATGATGCAGATCTGTCCCTCTTCTGTCTTTCAGTTGTTGTGCTATTTGCATAATTATTATTCTTTACGTATGTAGGCCGATGCGCCTGTTTTCTTCACTTCCCAGATGGGAAGCGTGAGTTTGCCAAAGTGTTACAAACTCTGAATGGGTGCACTTTAGCAAAAAAAATTGAATGAAAATTGCACTAGATCAAAACCTATCTATTTATGAGTAGTTGATTTTAAAACATGAGACTTGGTTCACAATTCATCGTTTTTTTCTTTATTAGTGAGTGTTAACCTTTGAGCCAATTTGAAACCACTATGTTTACGGCTGTGAATGTATGGTGCAGATTATAGCTTGCCCTTTATTAGGGATATTAAGGAGTGTCAGCCTTTGAATTATATTGAGCCTTTGTTTCGTCCCCCATCGGAATGGAAGTCACTTATCCTGCAGGTGACTAACGGTTGCAGTTGGAATCGTTGTGCCTTTTGCGACATGTATACCGCGCCGCAGAAACGCTTCAGGGCGCAAAAGCTGGATAAGATTGCTGCGGATATTATTGCGGTTGCAGAAACTGGTGGCGCGGTTCATCGGGTGTTTCTCGCCGATGGGGATGCGATGAGCCTGCCCTTTGACAGACTGGAAGCGATCTGTTTATTGATCCGTGAGCACCTGCCCGGCGTCAC
>Ga0070724_10000774_pt1 | contig 20904 bp, 21 predicted proteins | sample tdDd001_FD_67278 | JGI IMG/M metagenome (GOLD analysis project Ga0070724, IMG submission 67278) | Marine sediment microbial communities from the Atlantic coast under amendment with organic carbon and nitrate - tdDd00.1 | ecosystem: Environmental > Aquatic > Marine > Coastal > Sediment | place... | reverse complement strand
TGAAATAATGGCAGGTGTTGATCCATCAAAAATTAGCCGTAACAACAAAGCTTATGCAAAAGGACTAAAATCCTATCGAAATCGTATGCATAGCAATAAGAATGCTTGGTGTGAAATCTGTATGCCATCACCGGCATGGGCTACTAAAGTTTTCCCTGAACTCTCTGAGACAGACGCAATGGAATCTCTATGGCAGGCAATTCTTAAATCTACCCGAGCAGATCAGGAGAATCCTATAGAAGCTTGGAAAGAGCATCAATTGGCAATCGATAAAAAGTTGGATGCCCTCAATACAAGTAAATTTTCAGCTCTTAAATATAAAAACAACTTAGGTACTAATTTAATCGTTGAATTGCCTGATAAACACGTTTGGTTCGGTGGCGCTAACACCCATGCTATAGATGACTATAAATTTGTAGCCAATATGCCAACTGAGGAGATTTTTTCACTTCCCAAATACAATGGAGTCAACGGTAAAATAGTAAGCTCCTATCCGCTTAATTATAATGGTGTACTCATAAAAGATTTCTGGTTTGAATTCAAAGATGGTGTTGTTGTGAATTATGGTGCAAGTGAAAATCTGGCGACACTAACTGAGATATTAGAAACTGACGATGGTGCTAAAAGGTTAGGTGAAGTTGCATTTGTACCATATGACTCACCAATATCTAATCAGGGTATCTTATTCTATGATTCACTTTACGACGAAAATGCATCCTGTCACTTTGCACTTGGTGAAGCTTATCCTTTCTGCATAGAAGGTGGTGGAGACATGAGCGAAGATGAATTAAAGGATCATGGTGCAAATGTTTCTATAACTCACGTGGATTTTATGGTCGGAACAAAAGACCTAGAAATCATTGGTGTTACAAGAGACGGTAAAGAGATTCAGGTATTCTTTGATGGTAATTTCGTTATTTAATTTCACTGATTAATAAAAAGGGAACATATCCAGAATAAATGAACTAGAAACGAAAATGAAATTTCATAACACAGCGATTCCAGATATTCCCCTTTTCATCATGCGAATTGGGGAATTATTATTAAGTTAGAGATGTTAAAATATAGAAAAGGTAATGAAAATCTTTTGATTGGATTAACGTCATCATTTGAAGCTGTTGATTTTTATACCAAACTGGGGTTCAATAAACACAAGACTGCTATGGCAAAATATCCTGGCCGTTCAGATTATCTTTACTATTAGAGTATCTAATGATTTAACAGAGTGAATTATTTCTCAACAGAATTGTTAAATGATGAGTGGACTGTTCATGGTGAGAAGCTTAAGGTACAGTTTTATAGAAGACCATTAAGTACGTGTATGAACTCCCTAATTGATGCGGGGTTTAAAAGAGTTTCAAAATGATTTACTGATTAATCAAAATCAGAAATGGAGGCGATGAACATTGGAAATATCAATAATGAAAATTAGTGACTATGAGGCTGTATATGAACTATGGGAAGCTACAGAGGGAATGGGACTTCGCTCAATGGATGATTCTAAGAATGGAATATCCAAATTCATAAATAGAAACCCAAACACGAATTTTGTTTGTAGAATTAATGATAAAGTTGTTGGTGCTATTTTAAGTGGTCATGATGGAAGACGAGGATATATCTATCATACTGCTGTAAATGATCTCTATAGAAATAAAGGAATAGGAAAAAGTCTAGTTAAAGTTGCTGTAAACGCATTGGCGGATGAAGGTATTAAAAAGGCTGCACTCGTTGTGTTTGTAGACAATAAAAAGGGAAATGCTTTTTGGGAGTCTATAGGTTTTTTCGAGAGAGACGACTTAAATTACAGGAATATAGTAATAGATGAAATGAAATGAGATTAACCAGTAATTTAATATCATTAGTTATTATACTTTCTATGAATAATATTTTATGCAGTTATGACTTCACAAAATACATAATGAACGATAGACTAATATTGCCGCTAAAGATTGGAGAAATACATGAAGAAGATAAACCTATATATCATTGTAATAGTTATGGTATCGCTTACTGCGCTGAGTTACATCGGATTTAGCAATTTCAATAAATCGGCTACTCATGAAGGTGCAGAGAAAAAATTAGTAACTTTGTCTGATGATCAGATTGAATTGTTGAAGGAAAAAGTTGGATCAGAAGAATTTAATTTAGCCGATTATAGCTGCTACTCTTATGCTGGAGTGCACAAAAATGTACTTGAACAAGAAGCTAAGAATACGGTTGCAATCAAAGCATCTTTCAATTATGTAATGAAAGACGAAGAGATAATTTTAGTTATGCCGCCAAAACTTGATATTGCATCAGTTCTTAATGGTACAGTGGAACAGTTAATCGAGCCAGAAGTTGGTTGGAAAGAAAATAGAGTAATTATCACTTCTCGAATTAAGCATGAAGTTCCAAGTGATGATACAATTTACAAAAAAATTGATAATATAGCTGTTTCAATTGAACTCTAAACTTATACTACACATAATACAGCGGTGTCCTGACATGCCCCTTTTTGAAAGGGGTATTTTCACATCTATCAAATGGTATAATATTACTTAGTTGAGATAAATAAGATTTAATATATATAGGAGAAAAAAATGAAAAGAATATTCGCAATTGGTGGGGGAGAAATAGGAAAATTTGAAACATTAGAAATAGATAGAAAAATAGTAGAATCAACTAAGAAAGAAAAACCAAGAGCATTATTTATTCCAACGGCTAGTGGAGAAGCAGATGGGTATGTAGAATCATTTGAGAAGGTATATGGAACAACTTTAGGGTGTGAAATAGATACATTGCTATTATTAGGTGGCGAGACAACTGTTGAACAAGCAAAAGACAAAATTCTAAGCGCAGATTTAGTATATGTCGGTGGTGGAAATACACAGATGATGATAGATATTTGGAAAAAGTATGAGGTTGACCAAGTATTAAAACTGGCCTATGAAACAGGTACGATTATGTCAGGAGTAAGTGCAGGTTCAATTTGTTGGTTTGAAAGTGGACACAGTGACTCATTCGCGTTTGAAGGAAATAGTGAGTGGTCATATACTCGAGTTGAAGGAACAGGAATTTTGAAAGGAATGCATTGTCCGCATTATAATGAAGATAAAAGAGAAGAAGATTTTGCTGCAATGATTACTAAGTATAGTGAAACTGGTATAGCGGTTGAAAATAATTGTGCAATTGAGTTTACAGAAGATAAATACAAAATACATAGATCGGAAAAAACTGCAAAAGCATATAAAGTATTCAAAAGTGGAGATACAATTAAACGTATTGAGCTTAATAACCACTATGAGTACAAATCGGTTGAGGAATTACTATGAATAAACAAACAATAAATGGGAACACGATAGCAGTTTCGTACGAAAATCCGTGCTCAAGGCCCAGCACATCGGTGTCACTTGAAGTGATTTGTGAGAATAGAGAGGTCTGAAAAAATGCTAAGTGCAAAAGGCATAGTCATTTCGTGCATGTTAAGTATGTGTCTAATTATAAGTCCAAATCAAATAGATGAGTCACAACTTAAGAGTTATATTGACAAGCAAAATGAATTACTGGAAGACATGTATAGTGAATATGTTGATCATGAAAATAGATTTCTGTTGGTTTCTGAGTATTTAGAAAATGACGATCCAAATAATCTCGAGGTTTCTTTGTTTACGAGAGAGTATAGGGAATATGATTTAGAGACGAAACAAGTAAGACCATTCACTTCAACTGTTGCAATAGATAAGGTTGAAACGATATCTGAAGCAAGAGCATATTTAAGGGAGCATTATCCAGATCATCTTGCATTGGAAAATAATGCTGTTGTCAGTTTGAATGCATTACTGGAGAAGTTGAAAGAATGAAAAGACAAATTAAGCACTTGATCACAGTATGAATCATACTATTATCAAGTGCTTTTTCTTATATCAAAGTAAGAATCTCTTTCATTATTTCAAGTGCAATTTTTTCATGATTTTTAGCTTTCATAATCTCCTCCGCCGTTTTTTCGCGTACGTCTCTTTTCATGAAATTATTCAGAATTTCAGCCGATTGCTGAAAACCACCTCGTAGTTCATACATTCCTATCGCACATTTAGCTGATTTTCTAAAGTGGGTAGCTGCATCAATACATTGTTTTTGAACGGCTGTGTTGTTTTTACCAATCCATTCAAGGAAACATGCGGCATAACTTCTGCCTTCGCCTACCATCGTTTGTGCATCACCTTGGCACATAAGCTTTTCTATTTTTAGGGGCATAATAGAGTCAGGACTAAATTGTGATTCATCTAAGATGCTGCTTGCCCATAAATCATATGCCGCTTGACCTCCAGCGTATACATCTCTAGCCTTACCAGAATAATCTTGTACTGTTATTTGATTTATTGACAAGATATTTATGGCATTATGCAAAATCACTTTTTCAGTGACATTGGTATTCTTTTTCTCGCCAATAGAAATAAGTGCTATAGTTTCAGGGTTATCCCACCAAGCATTAGTAATATAGTAACCACAATCATGAAATGTTACATCAGAAGCCATTTCCTTGTTCTCTTGGAAACAATTCCATCCTAAGAGTGTGTCCCCGTTGTTGTCATATCCTGTGATGACACCGGCTTCAGGAGGACCAATTATCCCTAAAGCTATAACTGGTCTTCCAGCATCAATTTCCCCAGTAATAAAAGCTTTAAAGTCTTCTTTTGTTGAATTTTCACGAGTTAATAATGTGAATTCTCGGTTGCTGGCTTCAAAGGCATGTGTAATAACGTCATATTGTTTTTCGTATATATTGAGCACATCAACATTGCCGCCATCCCAATAGTCTTTATTCCATCTTAGTCTGAATGCGGCACCCATGGCTGCCATAATATAAGTATAATCGACTTGATCTCCCATATAGTTTAACGCGGCTTTGATTGAAACCGCTAGGGGAGTACATTCTTCGTAGCTATAGCTAACCTTTGGAACTCCGAATAAGATACAACCTTCAGTTCCTTTTTCTATTCTTTTTTCCATACTTAAATCCTCCTGTATTATGGGGTGAGTATAAGTAATATCAGTGTCTTTATAGATTTCTGGCGCATAAAATCCCATGAGTATACGTCTATGTCCAACATTATATTTACCCATGCGAAATTGCTTTGGCGATTTGCCAGTGATTCTTTTGAAAGCTCGTGCAAAGGCATCATAGCTATTAAAACTGTATTCAAAAGCAATATCAGTAATGGGTTTAGCTGAATGAATCAAATCAAATGCAGCATTGGCAATTCGTCTGTTTAATATGTAGTTTGATAAAGAAAGTCCTGTCGCAGATTTTGTAATAGCTCTTATGTGTCTGTAAGTAAAACCTGTTATTTGCTCTAGATCCTCATAATTAATATCTTCTTTTATGTTAGATTCTATAAATGTTGCAATTGACCATATTGATAAAGAATAATCCATTTCGTCACCTCTAAGTTTTCTTCCGGAATTAATTCTAGTGTACATTAATTTCTTTGCATTTACTCTACAATTTTGACCATATTTTTTGGAGGGAGAATTCGATTAATCGGTACATTTTTACTTGTCAGGATTATTATATTTGAATGAAGATTTGAAGGGGGATATGTCCAACAAAAAGCGAAAAACCTGAATCAAGTTACTGATTCAGGTTTTTTAGTTCTAGATTTACTTAACAGGTACATGAAAATATATATCTTGATCATCCATGATCTCAAAATCATAATTACTGCTAACCTGTAATCCTTCTTTTGGGATTACTTCTTTATATATGTGTTTAACTACTTTATCAAAATCGGGAGTCTCTTTATCAACTTTGAATATCGCATATTTATTTGAAGGAATATTTATCAGTTCCATTCCATTCGGAATGCATGAATCATCTGATACTTCAGTACATGCAAAATAGGTGAATTTACCATTAGTATTGATCTCTTCTGTCCAAGTATCATAGCCATACTCAACATTAACTCTGTTTTCTATTTCACCAATTCGAGCTTTAAATGCATCCCACAACTCCCTTATTTCATTTTTTGAATTGTCACCATAGTACTTCATACCAACTAAAATAATTTCTTTTTTCTCACCAATTGAATAATTCATATATTCACCTCTCGCTTTCTTTTGACTTACTAATTTAACAAGTATTTATGAATAATCTGATTTGTTGTTATATGTATATTATACGGAGGATATTATGACAACAGACTGTCATAGTTAAGTATTTTTTTCTATTCCACTTATAAGTTTTTCTGTGTAACTTTTTTTAAGATGGACTGGCTTTAATATCTCGACATAAGGAGTCAATGAAAGCAATATAGGAAAGATCCATTCATCTATTATTGAATTGAAAGTTACTAATATATAGTCATCTTTAATATCACAATTGTGATAATCAAAAATATCAGCGATTTTGCCGAGAAGGCACTTGTCTAGTTTTAGTATGATTCTTTCTTCATACTCCTTATCGTAAGTGTTTGACTCCCAAGGTTTCTCCGTAGGCGAATCAATCTTATCGAATTTATCCTCTAAGACTTCAACTGAGATAATTCTGCTTAGTTTAAATAATCTGAAGTCCATTCTTAGTTCGCAATAGCCGTATACATACCATATTGTCCCTAACATAAGAAGAGTATATGGATGTATTGTTCTTTGTGTCTCATTAAAATTAACGTCATAGTATTTTATATCCACTTTGCTTAATGAGTCTCTAGCGGAAGATAAACTGCTAAGATTTGCCTTAAAGAATTCATCACTGATTAATGGACTCAATTTAATGATGAGTTTTTCATCGTCCTCAGTACTATTACTTATTATTTGAAACTTATTACATATGGAGTGGATTTCTTTTGATCCACCGATACCATCTAGGTTTTCTAAGAATTTTATAAGGATATTCGCTTCACTTTTACTTAGAAAGCTTTTTTCAAGTTTATAATTATCAAGAAGTGCATAACCACCATTTTTGCCAACGTCAGCATACAGTGGGATACCAGCCATACTTAATGTATCCATGTCTCTCTGTATGGTTCTTACAGATACCTCAAAATGATCAGCCAATTCTTTAGCGGTAACCTTTTCTTTGTTTATTAGTTGCATTAGAATTCCAAGAAGTCTATCAATTTTCATTATTTCACCCATTTCATTAAATTTGATCAGTGAATTGTATCATGATACTCTCCACATCTTGAATAATATCATATGTGATGAACGTGTTTTAATAGTCTTTTAATACTAAACATACTGTTTTTTAAGCGGTTTGCGCTAATATATAATTAATAGCCTAGGGGACACGGTATTTTGAAACAACAGCAGATGAGAGGTGAGGGGTATGAACGAAATCGCAAAACTGTTTGACTATTTCAAACGAGCATTTCAGGTGAATAAGAACAATAGAGGTTTGTATCTGCCGCAGATCACGCTAATTCTCGTGAAGGCCTGTTATTATTTGGCTTTTGGTATTTTCCTTTATCAACTAACCATTGGTATTGGAGATATGGGATTTGAAGCCACGACTTTTAAAGAGGTATTCTTTAGCATGGCATGGTGGATTGGTGGAATGATCGTAGTTGGTGGATTAGGCAGTATGGTTGTTGAAGCAGGACTATTCAATATGTACAAGGTAAGCATAAATGATGAGCTTATTGATAGTAATATTTTCTTTGAAGGGGTTCGAAAGTATTTCATTCGGATCTTACTCGCAAATATACTGATGATGATTTTTTGGGTGGCATTTGCAATACCGTATTTTATTATCAGCGTGTTTACACTTCTTGCGGGTTTCATTCTCATACCACTATTGATTACGGTATTTACAACAATGTGGAAAGTATCTATGGTCATTGAAGATCTTACTGTGATAGAAGGATTAAAACGCGGTATACGTTTCTCAACGAAACACTTCGTACCGCTCAGTGCGCTTGTCATTATAAAACAAGCCTTCTTGTCTTCACAAGCTGGAAGCTCTGGTAATGCCAACGCTGGAAACTGGGATTCTTCGAATAATATTTCAAAGGTTACTGATAACTCTCCAGTAGATCTGGATACAGTGCACTTTTCATTCAATGATGTCTATGCGCAGGCACTTCCATATATCAAAACTGGATTTTACATTCTCATACCAGTTGTAAGCATTGCAATTATTATCGCGTCAATGGTTCGCATGGTTTTCGAAATCTTCTTTGAACTCTCTATTTTCGTAATGTATATTGAAAAATCGAAAGAAGCTGAATTGGAACCAATTGCTGAACCAAATGCTGAAGCAATAATGGAGGTGAAGTAAATGTGGTTTGATCTATTGATGGATGACTGTAAAGCCTCGTTAGAGCTGTCACATAAATATAAGGGCGTATTTGTTCCGGTTTTTCTGAAACTCATTCTAACGATGATTATGGGAACTTTTGTGATCATCAGTGTGATTACTTCTGTCGCGAGTGGCGTCTTTTCGGGATTGCATGGAAGTGAGGGTCTTGGACTCTTTATGCAAATTATCGCACCTTTTGGATTCTTTTTAATAGCTGGATATATCCTTTATCTTATCCTTTGGGCGCTCATTGAGGTGGGGAGTATCAATTTATACCGGGCTGCTCTCAGTGATGAAAAACCAAGCAAGATTCATTTCTTTAGTGGAATAAAAGACTACTTGAAAAAGGTCGCAGCAGGGAAAATGTTGATTCATTTCTTATGCCTGATCCTGTCACCACTGCTGCTAGCATTTTTCGTTCTTTATGCTGTTATTATCGGCATTCCAACAGCAGGCTGGGGTGTGATTTTCCTGACGGTCGGTGTCAGTGCATACTTCGCCACATGGACGATCGCTATTGTCAATGATGACCTGGGTATTCTAGAGGGATTCGGGACAAGCTTTAAGCTGGCAAAACGTCATTTCAAGCCATTGTTTGTTATTATGCTGGCGCTCACGATGATCAGTCAGTATGCAGCATGGTTGGTAGGGCCTCTGGGCTTTGTCTTCGCTGGTTGGTTTTTAGGAGGTATTGTTAAAATATACTTCAGAATCGTAACGTACAAGACATATTTGAGATATCAAAAGGATATTCCAGAGCTTGATCAAATTTAAAAGTTGAATATTTTAATTGAGAGTCTTGGCCATACTAAACTAATTGAAACATTGGTCGATAATACTAATACGACAATGTTCGATAGTATTCTAATTATGGAAAGTCACTATTATGACTTCATTATAAATGAGAATTATAATAGGAAAGCGGAGGCAAAGATATGTATCCAGAGATGACTGTGTTTATAGCGAAGCTCAAAGGCATAAATAGGTTGAATGTATGTGACAACTGTAAAACGACAATTGGTTGCGAACAGTATTTTCCGGGTGCACTCTACCAACATGGTGAATGTTCATTATGTGGTTATGAAGGAAATATCGTGAACGTTTCAATTGCTCAGAAAGTTATGGAATTGCAAATCAATCCAATTGATTATGCAGAAAATGGACAATTATTAGTTTACGTGTAAAAAAATACGACTTGATGGTTTACATTATAAGTTCGAAGAAAACCGAATCAAATGAACACGAGCATGTATTCTTATTTGTGTTGAGCATCCCATTCATATAGGATGCTTTTTTTATGTGTTTATTTTGTATAAGTTTCAATAATTACTCGATAGAAAATTCCAAATTAAGTGGTATTTTATTGACCGATAAACTATAATTTTAGTGACACGAAATATCTAACTGAATGAAAGTAGAAGGTGAATAGTGGAATTTATTAAAAAGAACGCCTCTCTTATTGCAGTATCCTGGGGACATTTTGTAAATGACTTTTTTATGAGTGTTGTACCTGTTGTTTTATTTGCATTTGCAATTGAGATGGAACTGAGCGCGATCCAGATGTCTATTGTAGCTTTTGTAATCACAACGGCTGGAACATTTTTTCAACCTTTAGTAGGATTACTTATTGATCGTGTACAAAAAAGCAGTTTACTGCTCTATGCACTGATAGTGATATCGGTTGGAATGAGTTTATCCGGTCTTATCTCAAACTATTACTTGTTAGTTGTGATTGTGGGCGTAGCAGCACTTGGGTCATCTGTTTATCATCCGCTTGGGTCAACGATTACCATACATAAAACGTCTCTAACAAGAGGGAAGAGTCTTTCTGTTTTTATGACAGTAGGCAGCTTCGCCCATTCAGCAGCACCTATTGTGGCCATTCCGCTTGTAACAATTTATGGATTAAAAGCCTTAACGGTTTTACTTATACCTGGATTGCTCTCTGTTTTACTTCTTTATATAGTCAAAGTGCAAGATGTGACTTGGACGAGTGAGAATACAACATCTAATAATAAGAAGCATGGCAAGTTAACAAGGAAACAACAACTTCAAGTAAGTCTACCAATGACGATTGCAGTTATAAAAGGTTTGCTTTATAGTTCAGTTGTTGTTTTTGGGGTTATCATATTAGGACTAAAAGGCATCGAACCTGTCGCTGCGGGTGCTGTGCTTTCTATTTTCATGATTGCTAGAGCATCAGCTACATTGATAGGTGGATTTGTCAGTGATGCGATTGGTGAAAAGAATACATTAAAGCTATTTAACTCTATAGCACTCATTGCAGTACTCCTACTTGCATATGGGAATCAATTATTATCAGTCATAGGACTTGTAGCACTTGGTTTTGCAATGAATTGTACAGCCGCAGCTAATATCACCATTGTGCATAAAATCATGCCTAATAATGTGAATTACGGTACAGGTTTGATTATGGGATTTTCAGCAACGCTTAGTGCTGTTGCGATACTTGGATATGGAGTTTTAGTGGATACGTTTGGTCATATGGCTAGTTTAAATGTTCTGGTTATACTTACAGGCCTTATGGTATTTTTAAGTTATATATTACCGACGTCTTTTGATGAAGAAGTAGAAGTTACTGAAATAGCTTAAGAAGTTAATTTACAACAGAGTAATTCCCAACATGCCCCTTTTTTATAAAGGGGTATTGTTATTTAAAGGAAATGGTATAATATAAATTAATTGAAATCTGGAATACTATGAACACTAATAGATATATTGGGGGATAATGAAGCGCATGAGATATACAGCTAGAGGAATACTCGTAGATAAAAGTACTAAAAACATATTACTCATAAAATATATTGATAAAAACTCTCCATCAACGATTGAGTTTACAGAAGGCTTTTGGGTGACACCTGGTGGTGGAGTAGAAAAAAATGAAAACTTTGAGGATACACTAAAAAGAGAGATCCTTGAAGAAACAGGAATTCAGAACTTAGAAATAAAGAACTGTATTTTTAGTAGAATAGCTTATGTCAACTTAAACAACATTGAGCAGAATATGTTTTATGAAAGATACTTTTTAGTAGAAACAGATGAAGTAATCATAAATAATGAGAACATTACGGATGGAGAAAAAGAAGTCATTAAGGAATATAAATGGTGGTCTATAGATGAACTTAAACGCACTAAAGAAGTAGTATTTCCTAAAGGGTTCAAAAATTTTATTGATGTGAATATATTCAATAATGAATATCCCATAGATATAACTGATTCAACAGATATTTTAAAGATAAAGTAATTTAGGAATCGGATTAGATAAGAAGTTTATTATCTGGTTTATACCAGTTATTGATTAAGGAGTATGTATTGAGTTTTTATCGTTTTTTAGCAAGCGACAATGAGTTAGATGGATATGATAACACAGGTATAGAATACCTAACATTCGAAGAAGCAGTTACTAAAGGGTATCATACTAATGAATTATGGAACGACTTAGCTGATGATTCCTCTGTGATGGTTTTTGAAGATGAAAATAAGATTAACAATTTAAGAGTAGTTAATCAAAAGTCAGGGATATTAGAATTCCAATATACAAAAAAAGAAAATGTAGCAGTCCTTGAAGTAGGGTTTGATGAATGTAGAAGTGCAGAAATAATAAATTATATTAAAACCCAAATTGAAAAAGCTCAGGAAATTGAACTGTGGGTACTCTTGTTGGATCAAGATTCAAAAGTTATTAGAAAGACAATAACAATAGAGATGTTAAACCATGATGTGCTCAAAGAGTACTTTGTTTATGATTTTGGGGAGTATCCTAGGTGTTTAACAATAACCAATAAATAATATAAACGTGACTCATTATATTGTGCGATCTTATTTTTGAAAGGAGGTGTGCGCATGGAAAGTGATATTAGCGACATTAGTGATATTGTCATTGACACGTTAACAGAGAAAAGGAGAATGTTTTATGTGCAACCACCAGAAAGAAGAAGGATTAAAGAACTTTTACAAAAATGAGTATTTGCTCAGAGATGGTCAACAACTTATTGTGCGAAATCCTAAAATAGGAGATGAACAAGGATTAGTTGATCACATGAAAACTGTTGATTGTGAAACAAAGTTCTTAGCAAGAGAACCTGGTGAGTTTAGTTTTACATTGGAGCAAGAAAGGGAATTCATTAGGAATACTATAAGCAACAAAAATCTATTATTTCTAGTTGGAGAAATAGGCGGTGAAATTATAGCCAATTGCTCTGTTGGAATAGTTATGAATAACAAAAGATATCAACATAGGGCATCAATGGGCATTGCAATAAAAGCGGATTATTGGAACAATGGCATCGGCAAAATAATGATGAATGAATGTATTAAATGGTGCAAAGAAACAGGTGTTGAACAACTTGAGCTTGAGGTTGTTACTCAAAATAATCGAGCCCTTTCAATGTACAAGAATTTAGGATTTCAGGTACATGGTACAATAAAACATGCACTGAAGTATGATGATGGAACTTATGCTGATGAGTACTTTATGATTTTATTCTTGAACGATATTAAAGCAAATGTGGTTCTAGGAAACCTATAATATTTGAGTGGAGAAGTAATGAAAAAATACAAATACAACAACAAATTTATGATTATAGTAGCATTGTCTTTCGCATGTAGTTTCGCATCAGTCATTATAGGTTTACTCTCTAACAATTTATCGGGATATCATATTGTATCTGTAATTGTGGGATTGCTCATGTATTCATTTGTAAGAGTTGAATACTACTTAGAGAATGAGTGTCTAATTCATAAGAATATATTTACGATTAGAAGAATGCAGCTGACTAAGGATACAAATATCACTCTAAAAATAAACTCAAATAATGTAGCATTCATTACGTTTATTAATGAAAATGAACATATTCAAGTTTCCTCGCTTATCGCTGGAAATGATGAGTTGGTATACACGGTCTGCAAAATGCTTGAGACGATGGGTAAGGATAATTGTGATTACAAAGCAATCATGGAATTTAGCAAAAGAAAATTCAAATGGAATTATCGTGAGCCAAAATCATCGACTTAGGCTAGCTAATGAATAAAGGAGTAAATCGTGGAGAGAAAACTGTTACTTGCAACTGTTGCGGCATTTTTAATTACTTTCATAGTCAGGTACATATCGTTCAAAACTGGAAGTAGATATTTAAGATATTTACATTACTTCATGTTGAGTTGTTTGTCACTTTCCGTAGTTATTGGTTTAGTGCTTACAGCGTTAATCTTCAGTGAGGTAAACTCAAATGTAACAAGTATTGATGACACCGATTACGCTGTAATATTGGGTGCCGGCTTGATTGGAGATCAAGTTTCATTTCGTCTGAAGCTGCGTCTCGATGCAGCCATAGACGTATTGAATGATACCGAAACCTTGATAATTGTATCTGGTGGTCAAGGACCTCATGAGAAAATATCGGAAGCTGAGGCAATGTCTCGATATCTTGTCAAAAGTGGTATTGAGAGTGAGCGTATTATATTAGAAGATCAATCGACGTCAACACAAGAGAACATTCGGCTAAGCAATGAGATCATTAATATGAACAATGCTAATGTATTGCTAATCACATCGGATTATCACATGTATAGAGCTAAGATGCTAGGACGACGAATCGGCTGGGAAGTAAGTGGGCAATCCGCAGTTAATCAGGTAAGTGCTCGTCTGAGGCGAATGTTCCGAGAGGTGTTTGCATTAATGAAAGACATAATCGTGAAAGAGTTTTGATTCTAAATCGAAATATATCTCTTCATATTCCTGAGCGTTTAGATTTAAAACTTGAAGGAATTCTCCGTGATGTTGATTACAGAGATGGTAAGTTTGAGAGTGAAGCTGTCTACAGTATTCTCAGACCAGAGTATGGCCTAGAGCGTTCTATAACAGAATAGCGTTTAACAATATTGGTCAGCCTTAATTATGAGGCTGACTTTTTTATTTTTTGTCTTACTTAATACATAGTTACATTACATGACTCACAGTTTATTATTCAGTGTTTGAGCTATAGGCACAAAAATGGTGAAACTTGTTAAAACGAGCAATACTGCTAATATCAACTATACTCTCTTATTATGTACTATATGCGAAAAATTATAGTACTTGTTGATGCTTGTGTATGACCGTACAATTATCTTGTAACAACATGACACATCAATGACAAACGAAAACATACATAAGGAGGCACTTACATGAAAACATTATTTGAAAACACTCAATTGGGTGGAATAAATGTGAGAAATCGTTTTGTAAGATCTGCAACACATGAAGGATTATCACCGGATGGATCTATTACATCAGACATTGTCAATCTTTACAGAACGTTAGCTGAGAATGAGGTTGGATTAATTATAACAAGTGGCCTTGAAGTCACTGAAGAAATAGTGTTCGAAAACTCTATGAGAGTTAATAATGATGCCTGTATAGAACCGCTTCGCGAGATCACACAAGCTGTTCATGAAGCTGGTGGAAAAGTTGTTTCACAGTTGCTTCACGGTGGTACATTCATCTTCACGAAACCAGATTATGAGCCACTTGGTCCATCTACAGTTCAGGACAGATTCTCACAGATCATACCTAAGCAAATGACAACGGACGATATTGACAACATTGTTGATCGATTCGCAGAAGCTGCATATCGAAGTAAAAAGGCAGGATTTGATGGTGTTCAAGTTCAAGCATCATTCGGCTTCCTTCTCAATAAATTCATTTCACCTTACTACAATAAACGTGAGGACGATTATGGTGGATCAATCGAAAACCGCTCTAGATTCATAGTAGAAATCAGAAAGGCTATCGCTGAAAAATGTGGAAGCGATTATCCTGTATTTATTAAACTGTCGATTGATGATCTTATGAAAGATGATGTTGTAGGACTTGAATACAAAGAAGGTAAAGAAATTGCAAAACATCTAGCTTTATCCGGGTACGATGCTATAGAAATGACAGTGGGTAACTTTGGAGAAATTCCTCTAACAGCACAATTTAATGACGGAGAACCATTTTTCAAAGATCAATACATTGAACTTTCTAAAGAAATAGACATTCCATTAATTGCAGGCAGTGGTATTCGTACAGAACGTGCAGCAGTAGAGCTTATAAACGGTAATAACATCGAAGCTGTTTCTTTTAGTAGACCATTTATTGCTGATGTTGACCTAGTAAACAGATGGAAAAACAACGAGTCATCAAGGTGTACTACTTGTTTCCAGTGTAATGGTCCAAATGGTATTCGTTGTATAAAAAATGCATAAGTGATATTTTAAACAACAATTAAACGTAGAAGAATAATAGGAGGCTCACAATGAGTAAAGTCGTAGAATTTTTAAACAATAATAAAGTAGGTCAATTTGCAACTGTTAAAGACGGTCAATCGGTTATGAGACCATTCCACTTCATCTTTGAAAAAGATGGGAAGTTCATTTTCGGTACAGCGAACGACAAAGATGTATATACAGAGTTAAAAGAAAATCCAACAGGATCTTTTGCTGTAATGGGTGACAACATGCAGTGGGTAAGACTAAGAGGTAAAGTTCAATTTTCAGACAGTCAAGAACTTAAGGATGAGATGTTTGCACACGAGCCACTTTTATCAACAGTTTACAAGACATCTGACAATCCAAGATTTGAAGCATTCTGTATCTATGACGGCGTTGCAACACTGCACGGCGGTATGGGTGGCGTTGTTGAAGAACTGAAGTTCTAACCACGAAAAACTTAAAATAGTATATAGAGACCAGAAAATCCCACTTCAAGCGAGTGGGATTTATTCATTTATATAATAGAAATTATATTTAATGTAAAAATATTCTTTTTTTGCTCTTTGAGTAGTTTTAATTTGCTATAATAGAAAATGTTGGGAGAGATGGCAATATAGATTTGCTATGATTTATATTGGAATATTGTTAGGTAATTAAAGAGATGGAGGCGATTATAACGGAGCTGCTAAAACATGCTTTCACAGGTGTGAATATCATACCAACGGTACTACTGATTGTAATGCAGTGTTACTGGCTCATTGCAATTTTAGGTTTTTTCGATTTGAGTTTTTTAGATATGGATATGGATCTAGAAGGAACCGAAGGCACAGGTCTTATAGATGGACTTGCTGTGTTTATTAACATTGGAAAAGTACCAGTAGCGTTGGTATTTAGTTTGGTTGTACTTAACTTTTGGATAATTGCCATGCTTATGTATTTTCTTCCTATCGAAGCAGGAGGAATGTTTAGTGGGATAATGCTATTGCCAGCTTTAATGGCGAGTATATACATTACTAGACTTGAAATGTTTCCACTGAAGAAGGTTTTTCCTGAAAGAAGAAATACAAACGATTCCAATGATATAAATCATAAAGTACTCAATAAAAGATGTACTCTTAAATGTGATTTGAAATCAGGATTACTTGGGCAAGCTGAAATAGAACAAGAGGGCGCTTCAGTTGTTATTAACGTTAAACCACAATTTAAAGAAGATTCTTTTAAAAAAGGTGACATCGCCTTCGTATTTAAAAAAGATGAGGAAAAAGATGTGTACTACATAATGAACGATGAGTTTTATTTATAAAGAGATGGAGGAATATTAGATGGGTTTTTTATCACAAGTAACATTTGTAACTGTAGGTGCGGTTATTGTAATAGTTTTGGGACTGCTTGCATTGTTCGCATCGTTTTATCACAAGGTAGAGCAATCTAAAGTTATTATCAGAAATGGTGTTGGCAATCAAGTTGTATGCTTTGGCGGCATCTTTGTTGTTCCGATCATTCATAGATATGAGGAAATGGATATTTCTATCAAACGAGTTGAAATTGCAAGAGAAGGTAAAGACGGCTTGATTTGTAAAGACAACTTGAGAGCAGACATTCGTGTTGCATTCTTCGTAAGAGTAAATCAAACCTCAGAAGATGTTCTTAAAGTGGCACAGTTATTAGGTTGTGAAAAAGCATCAGACCGAGATACTTTAATGACTTTCTTTGATGCAAAATTCTCAGAAGCTCTCAAAACTGTTGGTAAAAAGTTTGATTTTGTTCAGCTGTATACTGACAGAGAAAAATTCAAAAGCGAAATCCTTCAAATTATTGGAACAGACTTAAACGGCTATGTATTGGATGATGCTGCTATTGATTATTTAGAGCAAACAGACATTAATCTATTGAACAGTGATAATATCTTAGATTCTGAAGGTATTAAAAAAATCACTCGACTTACTTCTGAACAAAGAATCCTAGCCAATGAGATTGAAAGAGAAAGAGAAAAAACAATTAAAAAGCAAGATGTTGCTGCAAGAGAAGCCATACTAGAACTTGAAAAACAAAATGCAGAAGCGGAAGCAAAGCAAAAGAGAGAGATTTCTATCATTAACTCAAGAGAAGAAGCTGAATCAGAAAAAGTCGCACAAGAAGAGAAATACAAGTCAGAACTTGCTCGTGTTAAAACTGAAGAAGAAATTGGCGTGGCAGAGGAAAACAAACAAAGACAGATTATCATTGCTGCTAAGTCAAAAGAGAGCACTGAAGCTGTTGAAGCAGAACGTGTAGACAGAAAAAGACTTCTTGAAAGAACGGAAAAAGATAAACTAGTAGAATTGGCTGTCATTGACAAAGAAAAACTAGTTGAAGTTGAGAGAAAAAACATTCAGACAGTGATCAGAGAAAGAGTTACTGTTGAAAAAGATACAGTTGTTGAAGAAGAAAAAATCAAAGATACGCGCGCACTTGCAGAGGCTGATCGTTTTAAGAACGTAGCACTTAAACAAGCTGAACAAGAGGCTGAAACAAAACTGATTCTTGAAGTAAAAACGGCTGAAGCTGCGAAACAAGCTGCAGAAAAACAAGCAGAGAAGACAATAATAGATGCAGATGCTAATCTTAAAGCTTCTCAAAAAGAAGCTGAAGCAATTAAAGTCATTGTAGATGCTAAAGTTTTGGAAGGTTCAGTAGAAGGTATTGCAGAATCTAAGGTTATTGAAGCAAAAGCAATGGCAGAAGCAAAAGGGGAAACTGCTAAAGTTGAAGTTAAAGAGAAAGATGGAACAGTTGAAGCAGATATCCTTAAGAAGAAATATCTATCTGAAGCTGAAGGTATTAAGGAAAAAGCAAATAGCATGAAGTTACTGGATGAAGTCGGAAGAGGTCATGAAGAATTCAAGCTTAAACTGGATAAAGAAAAAGAAATTCAACTTGCAAATATCAACATTCAAAAGGACATTGCAGAGGCTCAAGCTACAGTTATTCGTGAAGCTCTTAAGTCTGCCAAAATCGATATCGTTGGTGGCGAAACTATGTTCTTTGACAAAATTATTGGTTCTATTGCCCAAGGTAAATCTGTTGACCGTGTTGTAGGAAACAGTGATGTCCTAAAAGATATTAAAGACACATTAATCACTGGAGATGCTGACTACTTCCAGCGTCAATTAAAGACTTTAGTTGGTAGATTCAATCTGTCTTCGCAAGACCTTATGAACCTATCTATTGCAGGTGCTATTGGAAAAATGATGAAAACTGCTGATGGTAATGATCATGCTATGTTAACGAAGCTGCTTGATACAGTTAATAAAGCCGGTGTCGCTGATATTCCAGTTAAACTTGTAGATTCAACACTTGGTGCATAATATGGATACTGGAACTTATGAAGTCATAAAAAGTCGTCTTGAAAAACAAGGCGTCGACTTAAAATCAAAAGCTGAGCAATTAAACGCTGTTAGAAAAGAAGTTTTTGGATCAATCGAAACAAAACTTCTCTCTAGCGAGCGGGTACTTACAGACAACAACTGTATACCACGCGATATGGCACCTGTGGATGACTGTTTCCTATTCGGATACAATGTTCACATTGGCCTGAAGCACAAAGTTGAGTTGCGAGACGTTTTTTCAGTTTACAAATATGGTGAAGAGGGATTCGTAAAAGAATCCCTTGAACTGATTAACGATGAGCAATTTAAAAAGGATTTTGATGATCTATACATATACTACAAGAATACTTTCTTTGCTAAATTTACAGTTTTAGAACCATACTTTTATATGGTTTTTCAGACTGGTAAAAATGCCACTGACATTAAAGCTTTTAAATGGCTGATTGATGGCAACAAGTTAACCTATGTTGATGACAGAAGTGAACATGAAGTTAAGTTTAACTTGGGAAATGATTTTAAATTTGTAAAAGCAACAAGAGACCATCAACGTTCGGGCACTCATCCTCATGTCTCTATTCTAGATAAGGTGTTCGTGGAAACAATAGGTGGAGACCTTACAATCAAAATAGAAGATAATACAACTACAGGAAAAGGCATTTATTCAGAAGACGTTGAAGACAAAGATCAGACTCTTGACGATGCAGAGATTTATTATGCAGATTTAGGTCAGCTCATTTTACTCAAAATGCTACCGTACAAAGAAAAACAATTTCGGTATTTTGTATTTAATGAGAAGTTGAAAAACGTTATAAGGATCGATTCCATTGAAGACACTTGTAAGCTTCTACCCGGCGGTCATGGCTTAATCTTCCCACAAGGGTATTACCTGCAAAATGGCGAGTATAAACTTTTTGATGTACCCGTAGAGCAATCTGTATTCGATGAATTAAACAGTTCGTCGAATGGAGAAGACTATCAGTATATCTTTTATAATATGGAGAGCGGCACATACCTGATTTACACTTACAATGTAATTGAACAAACCATCGAAATGCCAATTGTATGTAGTGGTTACTCTCATTTTAGTAATGGTGAGATGATTGTTTTCAGACATGAAAACGAACCTAGAAAAAATCACTCCCTGCAAGTTTGGCAGACACCATACGTTGGAAAAGATCATCAAACTGTAGGCAACAACGATTCCGTCTTATACAAGATTGGAAATAAAGATATTGTTAATTGTATTGCTGCCAGTAGAGGTGTAGGAAAGCTTGTTCAAAAAGGAGATAGTTACCAAAGTGTTTACCTTGATATTGTAAAAGAATCTCAAAACATCTTGGACTCTTATTTCTGGTTGGATAAAGAGGAAGCTTTTAATCTTGCACATGTACTGAAGGAAATCAAAGAAACATCCACATTTGCCATTGGTGAATTTGAAAAAGTTACGAGAATAAAGAATGCCACACATCAACAAATTGAAGCTGTTCAAGAAGAAACTGAAGAACTGCTTAAGAAACTAGAATATGGGACATTCGATACCGTTAATGAATATGTTGACGTGCTTGGAGAAATCAGAAGTCTAAGAGGTCAAATTGTATCACTTGGCGATCTGATGTACACCGATCATGAACTGGTTGACACGCTCGATACAAGTGTTAAAGAGCAAAATGATGTGTTCTCTAATCAGTGTGTTACTTTCCTAATCAGTCCAGACGGTCTTAAGCCTTATGAAGATGTCGTAGATGAGTTACAACTTAACATTGAAGAGGTTAATAAGTCACAAGAAGGTAACGAATTAGCTGAAAAAATGGATAAAACATCATTTGATTTAGAACTGCTTATGGACATCGTAAGTAATTTCAAAATTGAAGATCCAACAGTGACAACAGAGATCATTGAAAAGATTTCTGCATTGTTCTCCTTAATGAATAATTCCAAAGCCAAATTAAGGACTAGGGTAGAGGCATTCACGAAAAGTGAGATGACGGTTCAATTTAATGCACA
>Ga0070724_10000772_pt1 | contig 20971 bp, 18 predicted proteins | sample tdDd001_FD_67278 | JGI IMG/M metagenome (GOLD analysis project Ga0070724, IMG submission 67278) | Marine sediment microbial communities from the Atlantic coast under amendment with organic carbon and nitrate - tdDd00.1 | ecosystem: Environmental > Aquatic > Marine > Coastal > Sediment | place... | reverse complement strand
AATACCACCACACCGGCATGGCCGATCAGCCCGCCCTGGCCGTCGAATTCCTCGTATCCAAAGGGCGTGTCGAATTTGTCCTCGGGCATATAGGCGCCCAGCGGTCCGCCCACCTGCACGGCCTTGACCGGCCGCCCCGAGGCCGTTCCGCCCCCGATTTCATGCACCAGATCCCCCAGTGGCAGGCCAAAGGCGGTCTCGAACAGCCCGCCATGGCGGATGTTTCCGGCCAGCTGGATGGGCATCGTGCCCCGCGACCGGCCCAGTCCGAAACTGGCGTAATGTTCCGCGCCTTTCTCAAAGATCACGGGCACCGTGGCCAGCGACAGCACGTTGTTCACCACTGTCGGCTTGCCCATGAAGCCCTCCAGCGCGGGCAGGGGCGGCTTGGCCCGCACGACCCCGCGCTTGCCCTCCAACGAGTTCAGCAGGCTGGTTTCCTCGCCGCAGACATAGGCCCCGGCGCCCACGCGGATCTCCATGTCGAACGCAGCGCCCGCGCCCAGTACGCTGTCTCCCAGCATACCCTGCGCACGGGCGATCCGCACCGCCTCGTTCATCACATGGATCGCGTCGGGATATTCGCTGCGCAGATAGACAAAGCCCCTGGTCGCGCCCGTGGCCAGCCCGGCAATCACCATGCCCTCGATCAGGCAAAACGGGTCGCCCTCCATGATCATCCGGTCGGCAAAGGTGCCGCTGTCGCCCTCGTCGGCATTGCAGACGATATATTTCTGATCGGCCTCGGCCTGGCTGACCGTGTCCCACTTGATTCCCGTCGGAAAACCGGCCCCGCCGCGTCCCCGCAACCCCGAGCTCTTCATCTCGTCGATCATCTGCGGCTTGGTCATTTCCAGCGCGCGGCGCAATCCGGTCAGGCCGCCGTGGGCCTCGTAATCTGACAGGCTCAGCGGGTCGGTCACGCCGCAGCGGCCAAAGGTCAGCCGGGTCTGGCGTGCGAAAAACGGGATGTCCTCGACCGGGCCCAGGCTGTCCAGCGTCCCATCCAGCAGGGCGGGCACGTCGGCCACGTTGACCGGGCCATATCCGATCCGGCCCGTGTCCGTGGCAATTTCGACCAGCGGTTCCAGCCAGATCATGCCGCGCGATCCGTTGCGGATGATCTGCACCTCCAGCCCTTGGTCTGCGGCCTGCGTGCGGATGGCCTCGGCCACCTCGTCGGCGCCCATGGCCTTGGCGGCGCTGTCCATTGGGACGTAAATCTTCATGCGCCCGCCTCCGATAGAAGCGCGTCCATCCGCGCCGCGTCCACGCGCCCCACGACCCGCCCGTCCACCATTGCGGCGGGGGCGCAGGCGCACAGGCCCAGGCAATAAACCGGCTCGATCGTGACCGCGCCATTTGCGGTGGTGCCGTGCCAGCCGACGCCCAATCGCGCCAGGGCCTGCGTGGCCACCGCTTCGCCGCCCATGGCCTGACAGGCTTCGGCGCGACAAATTTTCACCGTATGGCGCCCCGCCGGGACCTCGCGGAAATCGTGATAGAAGGACACAACCCCGTGCACCTCGGCCTTGCCGATGTTCAAAACGTCAGCGATCAACGGGACGGCCATTTCTGGAACGTGGCCGTAAACCTCTTGAATCGCATGTAAAATGGGCAGCAATGGCCCTTCAAGGTGCTGCTGGCTGCCGATCAGAGCCAGGATTTCCTCCTGGTTGGGCGCGGGCGTGGTCTGAGTCATTTGGGCCTCGGAACGTTTCTTTGGCCCTATTTCTAGGGTGGTTTTGATCGTCAATCAATATTGATGATCCGTTAGGCGATAGGTATATCCTATCAACCTGACAGCCCCCGCGCGGTCTCCATCAGGGTGGCCAGCACCGGGGTTTGTGGTTCCTGATGCGGCGTCAGCAGGCCGACGGAATGCGCTGCGATGCCGCCCTCCAGCGGGATCATTTTCAGCGGGTGGCCTGCTGACAGGAACGCCGCCAGGTCGGTTGGCAGGATCGTGACCCAGCCGCCCGCCACCACGTTTGACACCAGAACCACGGTTGAATTCGACTCGATCATGGCCGCCGGAGACAGCCCCGCCTGCATGAAATTCCGGTTGATGATGCGCCGGTTTTGCATGTCCGGGGATAGCAGGCACAGGTTCAGCCCCTCCAGATCGCGCCAGGATACGGCGCCTCGTCCGGCCAGCGGATGGTCCTCGCGGCACAGCAGGGTGTAGCTTTCGCAATATAATGTCTGCGTCGCCATCCGTCCCAGAGGCTCGTTGTCCAGATAGGAAATTCCCGCGTCGGCCTCCAGGTTTTCGATCATTTCCAACACCTCGGCCGAGCTCCGAGACATGATCGAGAACCCCACATTCGGGTGTTCTGCCGTGAAACGCGTCGCCAGACCCGAGGCCCATGTCAGCGCGGTCGGGATCACGGCCAGCCGGATTTGCCCGGACAGCCCCTGCCGCGAGAACCGCATTTCGTCCTGCAATCGCCGTGCCTCGCGGACGATGTCGCGCGCCAGTTCCAGCGCGCGTTGTCCTTCGGGCGTCAGCCCCCCGAACCGCGAGCCCCTCTGTACCAGTTTCACGCCCAGCTGTTCTTCCAGCTGTTTGATGCCCGTGGACAGGCTGGGCTGCGTGATGCCCAGGCTTTCGGCGGCGCGACCGAAATGCCGTTCTTTGGCCAGCGCGATCAGCATTTCCAGTTTGTGGATCATCTCAGCCTCTCAGACATCCCGGCGCGTGTTGGGGCGTCAAACGATCACGTCCAGGCGTTCCTGATCGCCGACCCCGTACACCCGTTTGTAGCGCGCGATTTCCTCGGCCGGGCCCATCGCCTTGTTCGGGTTATCCGACAGCTTGACCGTCGGGCGCCCGCCCGCGCTGACCGCCTTACACACCAGAGAAAACGGCGCCAGCCCATCGTCTGGCGTCAGCCCGCGGAAATCGTTGGTCAGCAGGGTGCCCCAGCCGAACGAGGGCCGACAGCGCCCGGCGAATTGCCGGTGCAGCTCTTTGATCTTGTCCACATCCAGCCCGTCCGAGAAAATCACCATTTTCTGAGTCGGATCCTCGCCGCGGTCCTGCCACCAGCGGATCGCGGTTTCGGCAGCGGTGGCCGGGTCGCCGCTGTCGATGCGGATGCCGGTCCAGCCGGCCAGCCAGTCAGGCGCGCGTTTCAGGAATCCCTCGGTGCCATAGGTGTCGGGCAGGATGATGCGCAGGTTGCCCTCGTGTTCGTCCTGCCAGTCGGCCAGCACCTGATACGGCGCCTGTGCCAGCGCCGCGTCCGTTTCGGCCAGTGCGGCATAGACCATCGGTAGCTCGTGCGCGTTGGTGCCGATCGCCTCTAGGTCACGATTTTTGGCGATCAGGCAATTCGACGTCCCGACAAAGGCGCCCCCCAGCCCTTCGCCCATGGCCTGCACGCACCAGTCCTGCCACAGGAACGAGTGGCGCCGCCGCGTCCCGAAATCCGCGATTTTCAGGTCGGGGATTTCACGCAGCGCCTCGACTTTGCCCCACAGTTTGGTCATCGCGCGGGCATAGAGCACCTGCAATTCGAACCGCGCCATATCATGCAGCGCCGCGCGTCCGCGCAGTTCCATCAGCACGGCCAGCGCGGGGATTTCCCACAGCATGACCTCGGGCCAAGAGCCTTCGAACGTCAGCTCGTACTGGCCGTCGCGTTTTTCCAGGTGATAGGGCGGCAGGCGCAGGTTTTCGAACCACTCGACGAAATCGGGGCGGAACATCTGGCGTTTGCCATAGAACGTGTTGCCGCGCAGCCAGGTGCTTTCGCCGCGGGTCAGCGACAGGGACCGGATGTGGTCCAACTGTTCGCGCAGCTCGCCCTCGTCGATCAGTTCGGCCAGGCGGATGGATTTCGACCGGTTGATCAGGCTGAACGTCACCTGAGTATCGGGGTTGTTGCGAAACACCGACTGGCACATCAGCAGTTTATAGAAATCGGTGTCGATCAGCGACCGCACGATGGGGTCGATCTTCCATTTGTGGTTCCAGACTCGGGTGGCAATATCCACGGGCGCGTTCCTTTTCGGCTGCACCCTGTTGATACGTCAGCGGATTTCGCGGTCCAAGCGTTTTCGCTCAGGGGGGCGGGTGCATATCTTTGAGGTTCTGAAAAAGATCGGCCTTGCGCAGGGGTTTCGTTAGGAAATCGTCCATGCCCGCCTCCATGCAGGCGGCGCGGTCGCTGGCGAATCCGTTGGCCGTCAGCGCGACAATCCGCGGCTGAGGCCCCGGTCCCGCGCGGATGTGCCGTGTCGCGGTCAGCCCGTCCATGCGCGGCATCGACATGTCCATATAGATGATGTCGGGCTGGTGTTCTTGGCTCATTTGCACGGCTTCCTGGCCGTCATGGGCAAAATGCAGCTGGATCGCCGCGTCCTTCAGGTATTTCGCGATGATCATGCGGTTGGTGCTGTTGTCCTCGGCCACCAGCACGGTCAGCTCTTGTGGCAAGGCCGCAAGATCGCCTGGATGCGCGGGTTTCGGCCTGTGTTCCGGCGCGCTGGTCGGCATGATGATCGAGAAACAGGACCCCTCGTTTGGGGCAGAGTCCACAGTGATCGTTCCCCCCATCGCGGCCATCAATTGCCGCGAGATCGACAGCCCCAGCCCGGTGCCGCCAAACCGGCGCGTGGTGTCCGCATCCGCCTGCGAAAACGGGTCAAAGATGTGCTCGATCCGGTCCAGGGGGATGCCGATCCCCGTGTCCTGCACCGTCACATGCAGGCAGTGACCCGGCCCGTTCGGCGTTGTGTGTGCGGTCACGACGATCCCGCCGGTTTCGGTGAATTTCACCGCGTTGCCGATCACGTTCAGCAGGACCTGCCGCAGGCGCGTGTCGTCGGCATTCAACAGGTCTGGCAGGTTCCGGCAGCTTAGGTCGATCGTCAGGCCGCGCGCCTTGGCCTGGGGGCGCAACAGCCGTACCACGCCCTCGATACAGGCGCCGGGGTCGAAGTCTGTCGGGCTCAGCTCGACCCGCCCGGCGGCCAGCTTCGATAGATCCAGGATGTCGTTCAGAATGGCCAGCAATGCCTCGGCCGAGCTGCGGATCGTGGTGGCATAGCCGTGGTATTCCGCAGGCAGATCGGCCTCGCACAGCATTTCCGCCATGCCGATCACCCCATTCATCGGAGTGCGGATTTCGTGGCTCATCGTTGCCAGGAACCGGGATTTGGCGCGCGCGCCTTCTTCGGCTTTGATCTTGGCGCGGGCCAGCTCTTGGGCGTGGGCGCGGGCCTGGGTGATGTCGCGTTCGATTGCGACGACCATCTCGACCTCGTCCTTGTCGTCCAGCACCGGGACCAGCGTGGTTTCCACCCAGATTTTCCCACCATCCTTGCGGTAATTCAGGATCTCGGCGCGATGAGGCTGCCCGGCGCGGATCGCAGTGGTGATCTGGTCCGACACGTCCTGGCTGGTTTCGGGGCCGTTCAGCAGCTGACCGGGGGTTTTGCCCAGAGCCTCGTCCAGGGAATATCCCGTCACCTTATGAAACGTGTCGTTCACCCACATGATCCGGCCCTGCGCGTCTGACATGATCACGCTGTCCATCGCATGGCGCGCCACCAGCGACAGGCGCCGCGATTCCCGTTGGTTTTCACGCAGGTCGGCATAGGCCTGGCTCAGCGCGCCGCTTCGCAGCAGCAGTTCGCGTTTGTTACGGCGTTGCCGATCGAAACCCCGTGTTGTGTAGCTGATGAAAATCGTGGCCATATAGGTCATCATCGTGATTCCCAGCAGATCAAAGATCAGCACGTCCATAGGTTCCGGCGGGTGCAGGAAAAACGCGCGCTGCACCAGCAATCCGCTCAGGCACAGCGCATAGACGGAAATTCGCGCCAGGGTGACGGCCCGGTGGAATGGCAGCACGATCCCGGCGTTGATCACCGCGCCGGTCAGATAGGCCAGCGTGAAAAACGTGCCCCCCTCGTGCGGGGTCGTGAGCCAGCTAAGCGCGATTGCTGCGGCGACGCCCACCGCCTGAATCGCCCCTGTCACCGTTGTCAGCAGATACACCCGCCGGAGCGAGGCGCCCCGGCTTAGCATTCGTGGGACGCGCATCAGAACCAGGCAATCCACCGCCTCGCCCGCCAGCGCCATCATGCAGGCCAGCAGCCCGACCTCGGGAGATACCAGAAACACCAGGAACACCGACCCCGACAGCGTCAGCAACTGCCGCGAGCCAAAGCTCTGGATCCGCCCGCGCGCGTACCGTCGCAATCGCCCCAAAGGCGTATAGCGGGCGTCGAATTGCTCGACCGAGGGAGAGGCGTTTTGGGTCATTCCCGGGTTCCGTGCGGTGTCGGTCTTCGCACTATTCCCGAGAAATGGTAAACAACTCCCAAATCAGGGGGTTATTAGCTGCACTCCGGCTGATTTCATGCCCTCGACGGCGTTGTCCAGCGATCCGTCCAGGTCGATTGCGCGGCACAGATCCATGCGGACCTCGACCTCGAACCCCAGCTTTGCCGCGTCCACAGCCGAGAAATTCACGCAAAAATCCGTTGCCAGCCCCACCATCAGCACCCGCGACACCCCGCGGCTGCGCAGATAGCCCTCCAGCCCCGTTGGCGTCACATGGTCATTCTCGAAAAACGCCGAGTAGCTGTCGATCGCCCGCCGGAATCCTTTGCGCAGGACCATCTGCGCAGGGCTAAGCCGCAGGTCGGGGTGAAACGCCGCGCCCGTGCTGTCCCAGACGCAATGATCGGGCCACAGCACCTGCGGGCCATAGGGCATGTCGATCATGCCGTATGGCTCCAGCCCTGCGTGTTGCGATGCGAATGACGAATGATCCGCCGGGTGCCAGTCCTGCGTCAGCACCACGGTTTCGGCCTGGTCCATCAGTGCGTTGATCCCGCTGATGATCTGGTCTCCTCCGGGTACGGCCAGCGCGCCGCCGGGGCAGAAATCGTTTTGGACGTCGATCACGATCAGGGCTTGGGACATGGCAAATCTCCTTTGTTTCAGCCCTAGGCCCCGTGTCCGGCCCGGTCAAGTCGGGGCTTGCGAATCAGGTACCAAGGTACCAATATAACGACATGAGTAAAATCGAACGAACACAAACCGGGCTGCGGCTGGAAAAACGCCTGCTCAAGGTTCTCAAGGCCCTGGCCGAGCATCTGGACATCCCCACAGCCGAGCTGATCGAGGGCATGGCCCTGCACGCATTCGAGGGCAAAGCCCCCTTTCGCCCCGCAACCCTGGCCAAGATCGAGATGCTGAAACAGGTCTATGATCTGGATCTGACCGCCGCCGACAGCCACCGCCTGCACGAGGAACAGAATGACTGACTATGCCGCCATGTTGGCCGATCTGGACGCGGGCGCCCTGTCCCCCGCCGGGTTTTCGCACGCGCACCACGTCGGCGTAACGGTCCAGGCCCTGTCCGAGGGCGATTTCTACGATGCACACGCCCGGATCGCGCGTGGCCTCCAGCGGCTGACGCACACCGCTGGCGTGCCCGAGAAATTCAACGCCACGCTGACCTTTGCGTTCGTCACCCATATCGCGCAGCGCTGGACCACGGGCCAAACCCCTGCGGCTTTCCTCTTGGCCAACCCCGATCTGCTCAGCACCGACCCGACCGCAGGTCTGTACACGCCCGCGCAGCTTGCGTCGCCCCTGGCGCGGCGCCTGCCGATCCTGCCTGCCGCCTGAAACGCGGCGCTTTGCCCCTGTAAATCGGCCCGATCCGGCTTGATGACACTGAAATTCAGGCGTATCTGAGGGCCATGTATATCGTCTGCGCTCTCTATCACTTCACCCCTTTCGCTGATCACACCGCGCTGCGCGCCCCGCTGCTGGAGCTTGCCAAATCCAAGGGTGTCACCGGCACCCTGCTGCTGGCTCACGAAGGCATCAATGGCACGATCGCCGGCACCCGCTCTGCGATTGACGCGATGCTGGCCCATATCCGCGCGCTGCCCGGCTGTGCCGATCTGGACTGGAAAGAGAGCACCGCAACCGATCAGCCCTTCCCCCGCATGAAGGTGAAGCTGAAAAAAGAGATCGTCACCCTGGGACAGCCCGACGTCGATCCGCTGGCCAAGGTCGGCCATTACGTTGACCCCCAGGACTGGAACGAACTGATCCTGTCCCCCGACGTCGCCCTGATCGACACCCGCAACGATTACGAGGTCGCGATCGGCACATTCAAAGGCGCCGTCGACCCCGAAACCACCTCGTTCCGCGAATTCCCCGCCTGGTGGGAGGCCAACAAAGACCGGTTTCACAACAAACGCATCGCCATGTTCTGCACCGGCGGTATCCGCTGCGAGAAATCCACCAACTACCTGCTGGGTCTCGGGGTCGAAGACGTCTACCACCTCAAGGGCGGCATCCTGAAATACCTCGAGGACGTGCCCCAGGACCAAAGCACCTGGAACGGCGAATGTTTCGTCTTTGACGGGCGGGTCTCTGTTGGGCACGGCCTGACCGAAGGCCCGCATATCCTGTGCCACGCCTGCCGCCGCCCGATTCTCCCCAAGGACACCACCCGCCCCGAATACGAACCGGGCGTCGCCTGCCATCATTGTGTGCACGAAACCTCGGACGCCGATAAGGCCCGGTTCCGCGAGCGGCAAAAACAAATCGCCCTGGCCAAGGCCCGCGGAGAAACCCACATGGGCGGCGAACTCGGCATCTAAGCCGCCCCCGGCCTCGCGGAAAATCCGCGCCGCGCTTTCATCTTGCCAAAAATACTCAAATCCCGGCGTCGCGTGCGGCGCGACGGTCTAGTGATCGTCCCCGATGCGGCCGCGCAGCGATTTGACTTCGCCACGTTGCTTCTTGGCTTCGATCCGGCGGCGTTGGCTGCCTTTGGTGGGTTTGGTCGGGATGCGGCGTTTGGGTTTGTGGGTGGCTTTCACGATCAGCTCGACCAGGCGCTGGCGCGCGATTTCGCGGTTGCGGACCTGGCTGCGGGTTTCGTCGCATTGGATGACCAGCGCGCCCTCTTTGGTCCAGCGTCGGCCGGCCAGCCGCTTTAGCCGGGTTTTGACCGGTTCGGGCAGGGCGGGGCTGCGGGCGGCTTCGAACCGCAGTTCAACGGCCGAGCTGACCTTGTTCACGTTCTGCCCGCCGGGGCCGCTGGCGCGGATGAACTGCTCTGTCAGCTCCCAGTCTTCGATGATGATCTGATCGTTAATGCGTAGCATGGGGTATTTGTACTATTTCATGGTACAAATTGTACAAAAGGCACAAAATATACCGGACAGCTAAAAGGGCCGCCCAGTTCGGTACGGCCCTCAGAGATTTAAGGAGGTGGTCCCGGTTAGGTGCTCACCAATCTGGAAATTTCACAACCAAGGGCTGCCTCAGCTATGCCGCTCCCAAACTGTCCCTACACACTTCTCCATGATCCCATTAGACACTAGAGCACCTCCTTTCTGAATGTTTCGATACAGTCAGGTTTGCACAGAAATGCCGAATGTCAAAACAAAATCATGTGGTCCGAGTGGTAAGTGACCCCACGATGATGCGGAAAGGCAAAAGTGCCACCAAAGCGAGCGATAGCTTCACCAGCCAGTCCGCGACCCCCAGCGAGACCCACAAAGGCACGTCTGGTCCGGCCCCCAACAGAGGCAGGGACTCGGTCGCCCAGCTGACATCGTTGGACGGTTCCAGCCCGGTCAGCGCGGCGGAAAACGCGATGGTAAAGAAAATCGCGGTGTCCAGCGACGATCCAACCAGGGTTGATGCCAGTGGCGCGCGCCACCATTTGCCTTCGCGCAGGCGGTTAAACACTGTTATATCAACCAGTTGCGCAACCAAGAACGCCAGGCCAGACCCCAGCGCGATCCGCAGCGTGACAGCCGGATAGGTGTATCCGTCGCCTTGCAGCATGATCTGCGTGCCGATCAGCGAGCAGATAACGCCGACGATGAAACCAGCCACAACGACCTTGCGGGCAGGCCCGACGCCGTAGACTCGGTTCATGACATCCGTCACCAGAAAGGCGAACGGATAGGTGAAAGCCCCCCAGGTCAGCCATTGGCCGAACAGGAATTGGACAAGAATATTCGAGGCCACAACGATAGCGGCCATGGCAAGAATGCCGGGGATGTGTGTACGATTCATTTATTTGATCCGTTTTTACATGGTAGCGGCGACATGGTTCCCGACCACCGGGAACGAGCGGCGTTTAGTCTGCTTCCGCTTTGTTGGCAAGGGCGCTTGGCAATGTGTACTCGACGATTTCACCGCGCAAGAGGCTCAGGAAATTGTCGTCCGACACCATGGTCAGGCGGATCTGGCCCTGCCCATCACGCCACACGGACAGCCCTTCTAGGTTGCCATGACGTCGTGCTGGCGTTTGCAAGATTTGCTGCGGATCGGTCAGCCCGCGGGGTGTGATTGCATAGGAACGGATACGGGAGGAAAACCCTAAGCCCTTGAAATGTCTATCAAGAATATAGAGCCTGCCATCGGGGCCGATATCCGCGCCGACGGGTAGAAATCCCTTGTTGCGGGTGTATCCGGGCAGTTCGGTCCAGCCATTCTTGGTGCGCCGAAACAGGGGCGTCCCCCCGCCACGTCGCCAGGTGTGCTCAGGGAGGGCATATATCGTGCCGTGGTCATCTACAGCCAAGGCTTCGAGGCCGCCATTCTGTGGAAAGTTCCGGAAAATCGGCGGGGCGATCCGCTGGGTCGGTAGTGATTGCCCCGGTGGATAGGACAGGATTCGGTGTGCGCCTTCGAAGCTGACATACAGCGTACCGTCCGGCCCCAGTGCGATGCCCTCGGCGTCATTGGCCTTGCCGCGCACGGGGTTTCCTTGCGTGCCCAGCAACGGCTGATTGGTCCAGTCTTTCAGCCCGATCAGTCGGCCATTTCGCCGGACCAGCGTGCCGCGCAAGATGTGCCCGCGATCCGAGATCGTAACGAAACTGTCCTGTGGACCCAGCTCAACCCCGGAAAATCCGCCGAGTTTCGTCAGGTCTGCGGGCAAGGCAATGGCTGAATCGAATTGCGCGGGGCCCAGGGCCTCGGGGCCGCTGGCCATGACCCAGAGCAGCCCTGCGCATGTCGCTATTGCGACTGCAAGACGTTGACGCATTGGCCCGGAAGGTCGGTCATCGTAAGTTCGCGGCGTGGTTTCGGCTTGGGTGCATTCGGGTCGCGGGGTTTCGGATGCAGGATGTCATAGACCCATTGCTCGGCATCCTTGCACCCGTCGCCCGCAGGCGGTGGGGCCTGATTGACACAGCCCGCGACACCTTTGGGACAGTTCAGCCGGACGTGGAAATGATAGTGATGCCCCCACCAGGGTCGGATCTTGCGTAGCCAGGATTTGTCGCCCTTTTCATCTTTGCACATCTGGACCTTGGCGCCAGGGAATACAAAAATCCGAGCAGTTCTAGGATCTTGCGCGGCGGCCTTGAGGATTTCGTGATGCTGGCGGGACCACTGATCATTCACATAGGCGCCGCTTGCCCGGCGGGTCGAAATCGACGAAAGGCTCTCGCGCTCGGCGGCGCTAAGGTTCAGCCGCTTGGGCGGAAGCATCCAGATGTCGATGTCCATGCCGATCTGGTGGCTGCGATGCCCGGTCAGCATCGGCCCGCCGCGTGGCTGGCTGATGTCACCGATATACAAGCCCTTCCAGCCGGGCTGACGTGCGGCCTGGGCGGACAGATCCTTGATAAAGCTGACGGTCTCGGGATAGCCCCAGTTCCGGTTACGACTGAGACGCATGGCCTGCCAGGTCGGGCCGGTTTCGGGTAATTCGACCCCGCCGGCCAGACATCCCTTGGAATAACTGCCGTGGGGATTGGGCGTTTGATGCGATCCGTGATCATGCGCCCCGAACAGCTGCTTGGCCTCGACGCCGCGCATGGCCTTGGGGATTTGTTGCTGCGTGGACAGGCTCAGTTCCTGCGTGGGCGTCGCCCCGCAAGAGGCCAAGAGCAAAGCAACAGCGATCAGTCGGATGGTGCGGGCCATGTTGCGCGATCTCCTTCGGGTTTCACCCAGCGTAGCAAGAACAACCCAACAAGGAAAAGCACGATCAGCGGGGTTACGCCCAGCTGCTGGCTTTGTGTGACCTGGGTCATGATCCCGATCGACAGCGGCGCGATGAACGATGTGGCCTTGCCCGCCAGCGCATATAGCCCGAAGGCCTCGGTCATGCGGTCGGGGTCGGCCTGGCGCACCATCATCGTACGGCTGGCGGACTGGATCACCCCACCAGCGGCCCCGATCAGGGCGCCCAGCCCGTAGAACACGATGTCAGGCAGGCTTGAATCCGCACCTACAGGGATGCCATAGACACTGTCGCGCGCGACAAAAACAATCGAGATAGCAACAAAGCTGAGCACCAGAATACAGATGGTGATAACAGGTTTCGGCCCAAACCGTTGGTCCGCGTGCCCCCCCAGCCATGCAAAAATCGCGCCCGAGATAATCGCCAGGATGCCGAAAATACCTGTATCAACGACGGTCCAGTCCAGCACGCCAGCCGCATAGATCCCACCAAAGACATACATCCCGTTCAGCGCATCGCGGTAGAACATAGAAGAGGCCAGATAGGCGAACAGAGATGGCGTTTTTGGAAGATTTTTCAGTGTTTTACCCACTTCGGCCAAAGCCGAGGTCACGGCGCCTTTGGGCGGTTTGGCAGGCTTGGGATCGCGCACCCACAGGAAGAACGGGATCATAAAGACCGCATACCAGATCGCGGTCAACGGCCCGACAAAGCGGGTGCCTTCGCGCATTTCGGGGTCCAGACCCAGCGCGGGCGACAGGCCGACAAAGGTTTTCCCGGTCGAGGCGCTTTCTGCAAAGAAAATCAGCATGATCACCAGCGCAAACAACCCGCCGACATACCCAAAGGCCCAGCCGTTACCGGAAATGCGTCCGATCTCTTCTTTGGTGCCCAAATTCGGCAGCATGGAGTTGGTAAAGATCGTTGCGAACTCCATCCCAATCATGCCGATGGCGAACAAAAACAAGGTCAGGGTCAGGTTGAAGCTGCCTGGCGCGGCCCACCACAGGCCCATCGCCCCAGCGACATACATCAGGGAAAACAACCAGATCCAGCGCAGGCGGTTACCCGAGGTGTCCGCCATGGCGCCCAAAATGGGTGCCAGAAAGGCAATTACCAAACCCGCAGCGCCGATACCGAAACCCCAGGCCGATTGTGCGGCGGTACCATCGCCCAGCAGTTCCTTTACGTAGGGCGCAAAGATGAACGTGATCAGAAGCGTATTGTACGGCTGACTCGCCCAATCAAAGAAAAACCAACCCCAGATGCGCTTGCGCATGATTATGCCCTAACATTACTCAGCCCCATTGAAATTTGTTATGACAGGCAAATTGTAACGCTGGCAAGTCAATCCATCATCGGAGGCCAGGGACGTAGCGACTCGGCTTCGATCCATTTTGCGATCCAGACGGGGGTTTCCACGGTCGGAACGTCACCCATGATGGCGGTGATGACGGTTTCGGGAGGAACGATCCCGTTCTTGCCAGTCAGAGCCGTGCGATAGACGATGTGGTTGGCGCATTCGCCGTTTTTCTTCCACATGGACTGTTCGATATAGACGAATTTGTCATCCCAGCAGACGGCACGGGATCGCATCTCGATGGTTTCGAACACGCGGATGCGCCGCCGGTATCGCACGCAGGCTCCTGCCATTGTCATGCCCCAGCGGTTCTGTTTCATCGCGTCCAAAAGACCCGCGCGTTTGCCCAGGATCATCCGACCCAGATCATACAGCGTCAGTGTGCGGCCGTTGTTCAGCTCCATCCACAGGTCGATATCCCAAGGCATGCACATGTGATGCGAAACATGCGTGCCATCAAACGGCAGCTTGGGGGCGTTGCGAAACTTTATGAATTCCTTGGTAAAGCGGGCGACGGGGTACATTTAGGTCTCCTTTCGTCATGAAATGCTGCAAGTGCGAAGAGAGGTCAACCAAAACCGCGCGTCAAACGCTTGCCCTTTTGGTTGGCTGTGCTTACCTGTTGTGCGACCAAAGGAAAGGCCTGCAAATGCTGTCACTGTTTCAAATCCTGATGCTGGTACTGGACGTCGTCTGGTACATCATTCTGGCCCATGTGATCATGAGCTGGCTGATCAATTTTCAGGTGCTGAATCTGCATCAGCAGTTTGTTTCGCAAATCTGGTACGGGCTGAACCGCATACTTGAGCCGATATACGGACCGATCCGCCGGATGTTGCCAGCGATGGGCGGGTTGGATCTGGCGCCGCTGGTGGTGATGCTGGGCGTGTTCGCGCTGCGGATCGTGCTGATCAACAATATCGCGTTGTTCTACTGATCCCGCCCTTGCCCCACTAACTGTAGTGTGGGAAAACCTCTGTCAGAGCAGATTTAGCGAAACCAGAGGCACATGACAGGCGCCCAGACACTTCTGAAGGACGTATTCGGTTTCGATGCCTTTCGTGACGGGCAGGCCGAAGTCGTGCAAGCCGTTGCCGAGGGCCAGAACGTGCTGGCCATCATGCCGACGGGTGGCGGGAAGTCGCTGTGTTTCCAATTGCCGGCCCTGATACGCGACGGAGTCACCGTGGTGATTTCCCCGCTGATTGCCTTGATGCGCGATCAGGTGCGCGCCTTGCGCGAGGCGGGGGTCGAGGCTGGGGCGCTGACCTCTGGCAACACACCCGAGGAAACCGATGCCGTCTGGGATGCGCTGGACGCTGGCCGCCTAAAACTGCTGTATATCGCACCTGAACGCCTGTCTGCGGGGGCTTCGCTGGGGATGCTGCGGCGTATCGGCGTGTCGCTGATCGCTGTGGACGAGGCTCATTGCGTCTCCCAATGGGGCCATGATTTCCGCCCGGATTATTTGCGTATCGGTGAACTGCGGCGCGCTTTGGATGTGCCTCTGGCGGCCTTCACCGCCACCGCAGATGCCGAAACCCGCGCCGAAATTGTCACGCGCCTGTTCGATGATGTTGCCCCGCAAACGTTCCTGCGTGGGTTTGATCGGCCCAACATACACTTGGCCTTTGCCGCGAAAAATAGCCCGCGCCAACAGATCCTTAGCTTTGCCGCTGCACGCAAGGGGCAGTCTGGCATCGTCTATTGTGGGACGCGGGCAAAGACCGAAAGCCTGGCCAAAGCGTTGCGTGATGCGGGGCATTCGGCCTGCCACTATCACGGTGGTATGGACCCGGACGATCGCCGCCATACCGAGGTCCGGTTCCAACAAGAAGACGGGCTGATCGTGGTGGCCACCGTGGCCTTTGGGATGGGGGTCGACAAACCCGATATCCGCTGGGTCGCGCATGCCGATCTGCCCAAATCCATCGAGGCCTATTATCAGGAAATCGGGCGTGCCGGTCGTGATGGCGCCCCGGCTGAAACCCTGACTCTGTTCGGGCCCGATGACATCCGCCTGCGCCGTTCACAGATCGACGAGGGGCTGGCCCCACCGGAACGTCGCGCTGCGGATCATGCCCGTCTGAATGCCCTGCTGGGTCTGGCCGAGGCCCTGAAATGTCGCCGCGCGACGCTGCTGTCCTATTTCGGCGAGGATGTCACCCAATGCGGCAATTGCGACCTGTGCGACACCCCGCCCGAGGTGTTCGACGGCACGCAACCTGTCCGCATGGCTCTGTCCGCGATCCTGCGCACCGAAGAGTGGTACGGCGCGGGGCATCTGATCGACATTTTGCTGGGGAATATGACCGACCGTATCCGCGAGAAGGGCCACGACAGCCTGCCGACCTTTGGCGTTGGGCGCGAATATGACAAACGCCAATGGCAGGCTGTTTTTCGTCAAATGATGGGGCACGACTTGATCCGCCCCAATACAGAACGCCACGGCGCGCTGCAAATGACCGACATAGCGCTGCCGATTTTGCGGGGCGAGGATCAGATTGAGTTACGTCGCGATACGATCCGCGATGCGCCGCGCCGCCCTGCCGTCAAGGCGCTGGTCAGCGAAGAGCACGCGCCGCTTTTGTCCGCGCTAAAGGCCAAACGCCGTGCATTGGCCGAGGCGGCGAATGTCCCGGCCTATGTTATCTTTAACGATCGTACATTGATCGAAATGGCTGAAACCCGTCCCGAAACACTGGATCAGATGGCTGGCGTCAGCGGGGTTGGGGCCAAGAAACTGGAGCGGTACGGCGATACCTTTCTGGAGGTGATCACCGGCGCCGCCGAGGCGGTTCATCCCATGAGGCGCAAATTGGCCGGGCGCGATGCCGGTGGCGTCTATGACCGGCTGCTAGAGGTGCAGGCCGATCTGGCAAACGGTGAAAACGGGCTGCAAAAGCCGCTCAGCTGTTCGGCGTCGTTGCTGGCCAAGGTCGCGCAGGTGCGTCCGCAAGACAGCCAGGCGATGGCGCGTTTGTTGGGGGATCGGCGCGCTGATCGTTTCGGCGCTGCATTTCTGGACGTTCTGCGCGAAACAAGTTAGAAGCATTCTAATTCACTGACAGGAGCCGCCATGCTGATCGTTGTTTCCCCCGCCAAAAAGATGGACATGACTCCGGTTGAGGGGCTGCAGTCGACGCAGCCTCAGTTTCTGGAACGCGCAGAAGAGCTGGCTGCTATTGCGCGTGATCTGACAGTCGCTGATCTGCAAAAACTGATGCATATCAGCGAAAACCTGGCCAGATTGAACGTCGATCGGTTTCGCGATTTCGGTCAGATGGAGCGCAAGGCCGCTGCACTGGCCTTTGCGGGGGACACTTATGTCGGGCTTGAGGCGGCCACGCTGGACCCAGAGGAAATGCGTTGGGCGCAACAGCATTTTCGGATTCTGTCGGGGCTATATGGTCTGCTGCGGCCCCTGGACGAAATTCAACCCTATCGGTTGGAGATGGGTAGCCGTCTTCAGAACCCGCGTGGCAAAAATTTGTATGACTACTGGGGCAGCGATATTTCCAAGGCGCTGAATGCTCAGGCAGCCGAGGCCGGGACCGACCTGTTGGTCAATTGCGCAAGCCAAGAGTATTTCGGGGCCGTCGACCTGAAGGCATTGGACCTGCAAGTGGTGACGCCTGTGTTCATGGAAGAAAAGGCCGGAGAGCCCAAAATTGTTAGTTTTTACGCCAAACGTGCGCGTGGCGCGATGGCGCGCTACATCATCCAACGTCGCTTAGCGAACGCTGAGTCGCTCTGTGAATTTGATACAGGTGGCTATCGGCACAGCGCGCAGTTGTCCGGGGGGGACAAGCTGGTTTTTGTGCGCCCCGCTCAGGTGGCTGACGCGGCCTGAACCTCCTCTTCGGGTAGGGGATCTTGTGCGTCTGCGGGGCAATGGTCACGCAACGCCGCGTGAATTTCACCTTTGCGCAGCGGTTTCGTCAGATAAAAATCTAGGCCCGCCTTCAGAATGCCGTCGCTATCGCCTGCCATGGCATGGGCGGTCATTGCGATGATAGGCGTATGGGTCCCGGTTGTCTTTTCAACTGTGCGAATGGCCTGCGTGGCCTCTTTGCCGTCCATGCCGGGCATCGAGATGTCCATGAACACCACATCGGGCGCGAAATCGTGATACTGGGCGACGGCCTCTTCGCCATTCTCAGCAAAACGCAGGTCGATCTGTGCCTCCTTCATCATTTTCTTGAATACTAAGCGGTTGGTGCGGTTATCCTCGGCTGCCAGCACGCGCATCAACCGGGTCGCGGGTTTGGCCGTTGGCCCTGGCGGGGGCCCTAGATCAGAAGACGTCTCGGTGCTGATGTCCGCGCCAAGTGCCTGTAAGCGCGCGAATAGTTCGCGGCGCGGTGTGGGTTTCTGCATGATCGCCTGTAGATAGGCCCTGCCTTCTTCCATCTCGGCGAAAGTGGAGTTCGAACTAAGGAGTAGGATCGGCACCTCGTGCCCGCCTTCTCGGATCGCGCGCGCCAGTTCGATCCCGTCCATTCCGGGCATGTTGTGATCCGTCATCACCACGTCAAAAGATTCGTCCAGAGCGCTTAGCGCTTCGTTTCCGCTGGCGCAGCACATGGTTTCGATACCCAGGATCGCCAGCTGTTTTGCCATGATTTCGCGATTCACGGACAGATCATCGACGACCAGCGCTTTTTTCAACCGTTCGGGCAGGACTGGCGCGACGTCCGAGATCGTCTCGGTTGCGGGCAGGGTAATGCGGAAGCCGAAACTGGAGCCGAGGCCCTCTTCGGAATCTACCCAAATTTTGCCCTCCATCAGATCGATCAGCCGTTGCGTGATGGCCAGACCCAGACCGGTGCCTTCGAACTTGCGGTTGCGTTCATCCTCGACTTGGTTGAACTCGCCGAAGATGTGATTGACCTTGTCTGCCGGGATTCCGATGCCGGTATCCTCGATCGAGATGTGAATATGAGTATCGGGGCTATCGCCTGGTTGCACGCCGACGACGCGCACCAGAACATGGCCCTCTTGGGTGAACTTGACTGCATTCCCCAGAAGGTTTGTCAAAACCTGGCGGATACGACCAGGGTCCCCGACGAACATGGTTGGCAGGAACAAGTCATAGTCCACCAGAAGATCGATCTTCTTGTCCCGCGCCAAAGGTTGCAGCAACATCACGATTTCATGGATGCAACGCTCCAGATCGAATGGTTCAGGGTGGAGCGCTAGTTTCTTGGCCTCAATTTTCGAATAATCCAGCACGTCGTTGATGATCACCAGCAGCGCTTCGCCCGAGTTTTTGATCGTCGAGACATAGAGCTGCTGCTCTTGCGATAAAGGTGTGTCTGACAAAAGTTCAGCCATACCGACCACGCCATTCATCGGGGTGCGGATTTCGTGGCTCATATTCGCGAGGAATGCGGATTTCGCGCGTGAGGCGGCCTCGGCCTTCAGGCGGGCCTCTTTCAGTTCCTTTTCATGGCGGACCGTGTCGGTGATGTTCAGGGCCAGGCTCACGACGTCACCGCCATGGCCCCGTTGGTCGACTAGCTTGATATATGTATCGTTCCACAGGCGGATCACGACAGGTGGAGGTGTCGGTGCCTCCCACCGTTTTTGCATCATTTTGCGCCAATTTGCGGGGGCGTATTCGCCGATGTTGACGATGCCCTCTTCGGTCATGAACTGAAGGATGCGGGTATAAGAGACACCGGGTGCGACCTCTTCGAGCCCGTCGAACACGGCCAGATATGCGCGGTTCGCGGCGATCAGATTGCTGTCCACATCGAAAAACGCGAACCCATCCTGGATTGTCTCGATCGAATGCCACAGTCGGCGTTCAGCGATTTCCACCTTTTGGTGGGCGACAGTCAGGTCTGATTTCACCTGCTGGTTTTCGCTGCGGATCGTTTCCACCTGCGCGCGGGTTTCGACAATCTCTTCGGACAGGGCGCGCGCATGGCGGCCCAGTTTCTGGTTTGCGGCGAACAGCTCTGCCTGCTTCAGCTCCAGCAGCCGTTCTGCGGCCAAACGGGCGCGCCGTTCCTCAGCCAATTTTTGGGCAAGACTCATTTCCAAACCCGGTACAACAGAATCGTTGGCCCGAGCTTGGGCCGCGGAGGGTGAAAATCTGCTTAAAAAACGTGATCAATGTTTTCACGCAGGAGCATTGATTTCGCCGTCGGCTCCGTGTCACGATCCCCGTATTGTTGTAGGAGAGAATTGATGCGCCGTTTTCTGTTTGCCGCTTTTGCGGCTTGCCTTGGCCTGACTCCGGCTCTTGCTGCCGACGAAGTCCCCGAAAAACGCCTGATTGTCACCAGAGACGTGGATTTCTACGGGGCCGATCTGGGATCACTGTTTGATACGACCTATCAGGCCTGTGAAACGCAATGCCTGTCAGATGATGCCTGCAAGGCCTTTACCTACAACAGCCGCTCGAAGTCATGTTTCACCAAGTCCAGCATCAGCGAACGCAAACCCTATGAAGGCGCCTGGTCCGCCGAGGTGGTACGCGTCAGTCAGGCCACCAAAGACCGTGCCGCTCAGCGCGCCATCGACATTGGCTTTGTTGGTCCCAGTGATCTGAGCGCGGCGCAAAAACAGGCGCAGAAAATCGGCGGGGTGCATCCTGCCGGGCAATACTTGCCTGATGACCTGCTCGCCGCTGCAACAGAGCGCCGCGCTGTCGAAGATTGGCTGAACGCCATGCGCTGGAGCGGTGCCGCGCTGTCGCACCTGGACCGGAGCGACCTGTGGGCGGAATACGCGCGCCTGTCCTTGTTGATCCAGACGAAAAACAGTTCGGATTTGCGCAAGTACCAGAAGCGCGCGCGGCTGGCATCAATCAACGCCTACCTACGGGCCGCCAATCCGCAAGAGCAGGTGAATGCCTTGATGATTATGGCTGACGCGCTAGAGAAAGCCCGCAGGGGGCGCGACATGATTCATGCTCTGCGGCTGGCGAATACCCTGCAACCCGCGCGCCGCGACATTACGGATGCGCTGGACAAGGCGATTGGGAAATATGGGTTCCGCATCACAGAACACAAGGTCGAAAGCGATCTAGCCAGCCCCCGTGTTTGTGCCGAATTCTCCGAGACTTTGGTCAAAACCGGTGTGGATTACAGTACCTATGTGCGCCTTCCTCAGACGGATATGGCCGTGCAGGCCTCGGGGAACCAACTATGTGTCGAAGGGGTAGAGCACGGCAGTCGATATCGCCTGACTTTTCGCGAAGGGTTGCCTGCGGCCAGCGGAGAAAAGTTGGTAAAGGATGTGGAGCTGACGCTCTATGTGCGTGACCGCGCGCCGCGCGTGTCCTTTCCGGGGCGGGGCTATGTTCTGCCGCGCACCGATGACGCCGGCCTGCCGATTGAGACCGTCAACCTGACCGAGGTGGACCTGAAATTGCGCCGTGTCAGTGACCGCAACCTGCTGCGCGCGATTCAGGATAGCTATTTCGGGCGGCCGCTCAGCTATTGGGACGAACAGAACTTCTCAAGCGAGATCGCCGAGGACATCTGGAGCGGTACCGGAACGGTTCAATCCGAGCTGAACCGCAATATGACCACTCGTCTGCCAATGGGCGATATCATTAAGGACCTGCCGACCGGGATTTACGCCCTGTCCGCCGCTGCCCCCGGTAGAGATCTCT
>Ga0070724_10000768_pt1 | contig 21071 bp, 14 predicted proteins | sample tdDd001_FD_67278 | JGI IMG/M metagenome (GOLD analysis project Ga0070724, IMG submission 67278) | Marine sediment microbial communities from the Atlantic coast under amendment with organic carbon and nitrate - tdDd00.1 | ecosystem: Environmental > Aquatic > Marine > Coastal > Sediment | place... | reverse complement strand
CGGCTATCTTCGACAACCAAAATGTGTAAACCCGATTTCAGCGGTTCTAAAATGGGGGCTTTTGAAGGGCTAAGCGAAGAAATGTAGCTATGAGTGATCAGGGATGGCTCTTGGTTGTAGGATTGATCAGACATGAGATTAAGCGCGTCAAACAAATCGGATGTTGTGGCGGGTTTAGCAAAGTAACCACTAAAGCCAAGCGCAGAGAACTTATCTGGATCTCCTATTGCGTCCATTGATGTCATCATCACGAGCTTAATTGAAGAAAAGCGGGCGTCATTATGCAAGAACTCACCAAGTTGAGCGCCGTCTTTTTCTGGCATCTGCATATCTATAAACGCGATATCAAACATAGGTAGTTGTTGCTTCAACCTTGTTTCACACTGCTTTGTCGCCGCGTCGTAACTTTCGGCTTCTACCACCGATGCGCCCCAATGCTCTAGTTGCCCCCTTAGTACTTCGCGGTTTACCCAGTTATCATCCACCACTAAGATCTTGAGCTGGCTAATATCCACCGCGGGTAATACTCTGGCAGACTGATCTGATTTTTCGACCAGTAGATCAAAATAAAACTCGCTGCCTTTACCAAGCTGACTGGTGGCTAGTATCTGTCCCTGCATTTTTTCACACAATTTTTTCGCGATCGCCAACCCTAGCCCTGTTCCACCGTACTTTCTGGTGGTCGACGCATCCACTTGGCTAAAATTATCAAACAGGGTGGGTATCTTGTCGGTAGGAATGCCAATACCGCTGTCTTCTACCCGCGCAACTAACTGCCAATACTTCTCGGAAAACTCGATGAGTTTCACCTCTACGACCACTTCGCCCCTGTCGGTAAACTTCAATGCATTGCTGAGTAGATTGACAAATATCTGCCTTATTCGCGTCACGTCCCCTTTTACCATCGACTCTTGAACACCAATGATGTTTAAGATCAGTTCAATTTCCGGTTTGTTAAAGTTCACCGCCATTGACTCAACCAAATCACCTAACATTCTTCTTAAATCAAAATGGTGCGCTTCAAGTACCAACTTATCGGCCTCTATTTTCGAGAAGTCTAAAATGTCATTGATGATATCCAGTAACGATAACGCGCTACTGTGGGCCAAATAGGCTTGATGGTATTGAGGTTTGGATAGTTTGGTATCTAGCAATAACTCCAGCATACCAATCACACCATTCATTGGGGTGCGAATTTCATGACTCATCACAGCTAAAAACTCGCTCTTGGCTTTCGCAGCAGCAATGGCTTGTTCTTTTGCCGCTATCAGTTCACGTTCGGCCGCTTTTACCTCCGTGTCGTCTCTTATTACTCCCGAAAACAGTAACCCGCTGTCTGTTTGCACTTTTGCAATGGCGAGAACAATCGGAAACTCGTCACCATTGCGACGTTTTCCGATTAATTCCCTACCCGCTCGGCCGCTAGGAAGCCGATGACCAATAATTTTGCCATTTCCGGTTGCAAGGTAGCTATCTACATAGTGCTTATGCCGCATCGCGACCGCGGAAGGCATAAGCAAATTAACATTTTGACCGACAATTTCCTCTTCTGAGTAGCCGAACATTCTCTGTGCCGCCTGATTGAACGAGTGAATAGCTCCTTGCTCATCAATAGTAATGATCCCGTCAGCGGCCGTATCTAACACCGCAGATAACTGTTGGCTCAATTTCGCGCCTTCTGCTAGCGCTTGCTGTTTCACAACAGCCTCGGAATTTAGGCGCGACATTGAGGTCGTGGTCATTTGAAGGTGTTTGGCTAAATGATTAATGCTCGCCACTATCGAACCAATTTCGTCACTATTTATACTTTCTATTCGATGGCTGAAGTCGCCGTCATAAAACCCCGCGACTTGTTGTTCGATTTGTTTAAGCGGGCGGCTGAGTAAGTAGTAAAGCAGAGCGAACAGCAAGATCGATAACACGATGACGCTAAAGCCAACAGATACGAAGATAAACGACTTACCGTACTCTAATGGTTCATAGACACGTTGCTTGTCAAAATTTAGCGCTAACCTAAAGCTGTCTTTAGCGAAACTGATTGCTCTAACGTCAGAAAGAGCCGCACCTTTAACCACGTCGTTATTTCCTACAACGATTAACTCTTCCCCCGTATCGGTACTTGCTATTCCAATCGATTGAATGGGCGCACCAGCGAGCGAAATTCTATCAAGCGCTTGTATTAAGATCTCTCGGTAAGCGGCGGTCCAATCGACGGCTACAATAATCCAGCCTACGGTTTTACCGTCCTTCTTAACTGGCGAAGCTAACCACTGGGTGAGGTGTTTACTTTGTATTCCGAATAAAGGTAATAAGGCATCTTCACTCGGGTCACTCACAGCAACCGAGCTTCTCATCAATGCCCATATTGCTGAGTACTCAGACAAATCAACTCGTATTAGCGACTCATTCGCGAGCTTATCTGCGTCGTTACTGCGCGAGGTCGCGGCAAAAATCAAACCATCTAAATCCGAAAGAAGTACATAGCGAACATGCGGATAGATCTGCGGGATGTGATTAAGAGTTTGGGCAACGCCCTTACTAGAGAGAAGCGCAAGAGAGTCAGCAATAGTGCCATTTCTTGCGGCAAACTCGACCGTCGCTTGGTGTTGAGCTTGCTGGTCTTTCACCACATTTTCAACCAAGCCGACATTTCCTAGTAACTGCTGGTTCACCATCTTGTCTAAAGTAGCTTCTGAGGTTGTCTGAATAGCACCTCCTATCACCACCAATACAATAACAGTAAGCGAGACAACCGCGAGGGTGAGTTTAGGAACCAGTTTCATCTAATTAAGCCCCTCACTCACTAAAGGCCATTGCCGGTAATGGGTAAAGCCTGTAGACATGAGTGAGAACCGTTCCCTCGTAGCTGGCCATGCTTTTAATAACGCAGAGTAAAACTGTGTAATCACCATCGCCATGTCTATAATCCGTTATTTCTGCCGTCGTCATCTTCAGTTTAGACTACTTTAATCAGTTAGTTGCATTCAGCCAATGTCTGTTGTGGTTAACGTGAAGTGGCTAGGTTGTCTTTCCCTTTGCCAACCTGTCGCAAGCGACGTTTTTCATGCCGCTCGCAACACACATCAGTCCATTTTCATTCAACTAAGCAAACACTAAGCCGTTACAAATAAGTTTGCAAAATATCAACTTCTGCTAACAATTTTAAATGAATCGTTCAATATCTCACCAACTCAAATATATCTAACCCGCATCATTAGAAATTGTAATGCATTTATTCGCTCAATTGGGACAGGACAGCATAATGTAACCAGTTATGTCTGGTACTATTGTCACGGTTATTAATACTACCTTTCATACACGAAAAAGGATTATGTTATGTGGAATAAGCTAAACAAATCCATGATGTTCTGCCAAATGATGTTCGGACTATCATTTTATGGCGTCATGGTTATTCTCACCCGATTCTTCCTCGAGAATCTTGGTTACAGCGAAGCCGATACTATGATGGTCGTGGGTGCATTTTCTTCTATTGGGCCATTATTCGCTATTGCAGGCGGATTTATTGCCGACAAATTTTTGGGTGCCTACCGTTCATTAACGATTGCCTACTTAGGATTTACTGCGGGCTACGTGCTACTTGTTTTGGGCGCATCAACGATTAATGTTCCTATGGCATTAGCTGGTATTGCATTGGCAAGCTATGGCCGAGGCCTTATGTCGCCTTCCTACCCAAGCCTCTACAAGCGTACTTTCGCCAGCCAAGAGGACTTCGAAAACGGTTTCCCAGTCAACTATTCAATTAACAACATTGGCGCGCTACTAGGCCAGTACCTATTCCCTATGTTTGTTCTTGCTATCGGGTTTTACGGTAGCTTTATGCTTTCAGCGGGTTTAGCTTGTGCGGCGCTATTTATGTTGGTGACCTTCAACAAGCAGTTGTCTGCGGTTGGTGCTGACATTGACAAACAACCGGTTAGTGCGAAAAACTGGGCTATCTTCGGTGTTGTCTCTGTCGCCATGATCGGATTAGTATTCTTCATGTTCTCCAACATGGATATTGGTAAGAACATCGTGTACGCCATCGGTCTAGCGGCGATTGGCTATTTCATCTCTTTGATGTTCAAAGCTGAAAAGTCAGACGCACTAAAAATGGGCACCATTCTTATCGTCACGATCCTAACGACTGCGTTCTTCGTCTACTACGGACAAATGATGACTTCCATGACGATGGTGACCATCAACACCATGCGCGGTGACTTATTCGGCATTATCCCTATTGCTCCAGAAGCATCAATGTCGATGAACCCACTATGGTGTATTGTCGCAGGCCCTGTGATTGCAGCGACTTTCTCGTCTCTTGAAAAACGCAACATTAACTTCACCACGGCAACCAAAATTGGTTTCTCCTTCATTCTTACGGCGATTGCGTTTGGTATCTTGGCATTTGCGGTTAAAACCGTCGGTGAAGATGCAATCATTCGCCCTGAAGTTTTCCTAGCTATTCACTTCTTCCAAGCGTTTGCCGAAGTTATTGTTGGTAGTATGGTGGTGGCATTCATTCTTTCTGTTGCACCTAAGCACATTGAAAACTTCTCAGTGAGCTTGTTCTCGGTGGCGATTGCAATGAGTGGTATCGTCGGTGCGGTGTTCTCTACTTCGATCGCTCTAGAAAAAGGCCAAGAGATCACTCAAGAAATCGTTCAGACCGTTTATGGTGATTACTTCGGTCTCTTAACCATGCTCGCGGTTGTCATGGTCGCAGTTGCGTTTGCGGCTTCATTTGCTATTCGTAAAATGCTTGAGAAAGCGAAACAAGCCGAGCAGGAAGTCACGCTTACTGAAGCTGAAAGCTAATCTCATCTGCTATGTATTAAGCCAGTCCAATTCGTGACTGGCTTTTTTATGCAATCTGCTAAAGCATGCGCTCTCCCACAATTACCTAACGTACTCATCGCGTTCCCCTCAATAAACCATACACCAGAGTTATAATTTCAGCGCTTGTAACACGACGATTTCCCGATTATAATCCGCCCGCTTCGTTATTCTAACATTTCAAAACATTCACAGAACATTAAACCATCACAGATAACACTAACCAGTCAAAAATTCACCATAAATCCACAAAATCAGATCAAACGCACTATTCGAGCACTAAAAGTCGATACATACGTCTAAATCATGTATGGTGTAGTCGAAAATCAGGGGGCGTCATCCCTCTATAACGCCCAGACAACTAAAAGAGGCACTTATGCAGCGCGTACAACCACGCTTACCGAACCTGACACAGGTTATTGTTTCCCTTGGCTTGTTCTTACTTCTTGCTTTTTCGTTTACAGCAAAATTTGACCTACCTATCCAGTTAGCGCTCTATATTGGCTGGTTTATTATCATTACATTAGGCCTTCATTTAGGCCATAAATACAAAGATTTAGAGAAAGCGGCCCTTGCAGGTGTATCTAATGGCTTAGGTGCCGTTCTTATTCTGCTTGCTGTTGGTGCGCTCGTTGGCACCTGGATTTCAGGCGGCATTGTACCGACCATTATCTACTATGGCCTAAAAGCTATTCATCCTTCTATTTTCCTTTTAGCTACCATGATCATCTGTTCTTTAACCGCGTTAGCAACCGGAACCTCTTGGGGTGCAGCTGGTACTGCCGGTATCGCGATGATGGGGATTGGTCAAGGGCTGGGCGTTCCAGCGCCAGTTACCGCAGGTGCTATTCTTTCTGGTTGTTACTTTGGCGATAAGCTATCACCACTGTCTGACTCTGTGATCCTCGCATCGTCAATGTCTGGCGTTGAAGTAGTCGAACATATTAAGGGCATGCTGCCAATCGCACTGATCAGTTACATTATTACTGGCGTGCTATTTACCGCGTTCGGCTTACATTACGCTGGTAACGTGGACATGACCCAAGTTCAATCTGTTATTTCTGCAATGGAACAACAGTTCAACATTACCCCACTTTCATTTATTCCGGTTGTCGCTGTGCTGGCGCTACTTGCTATGCGCATGCCTTCTTTCCCTGTGATCAGCTTTGGTTCTCTACTGGGTATTGTATGGGCAGTAATGATTCAAGATATTGACTTCCTAACGGCATTCAATACTGCTTGGGCACCATTTAGCATCTCTTCTGGGGTAGATTTCATTGATTCGATTTTGAATCGCGGTGGCATGTCATCTATGCTTGGCTCGGTGGCGGTAATCGTATTTGGCCTTGGTTTTGGTGGTCTACTTGATAAGGTTGGCCTACTAGAAACTATCGCTAAGCTATTCGAAAAACGCGTGAAAAGCGCCGGTTCATTGGCAACCAGCACCATCGCAACGGCATTTATGGGTAACGTATTCGGCTCTGCGATGTACGTATCGCTTATTCTTACCCCTAAAATCTGTGCGAAGAACTACGATCGCTTAGGCTATCAACGTAAGAACTTGTCACGAAATGCGGAATTCGGTGGCACGCTAACGTCTGGTATGGTGCCTTGGAGTGACAATGGTATCTATATGGCAAGTATCCTTGGCGTTGCAACGTTGTCGTACGCACCATTTATGTGGCTTAGCTTCGTTTGTATTATCGTGACGATTGTTACTTCATACATGGGCTGGTTTGTTGATAAGTGCGAGCCTGTCACCATCAGTGAAGAGGCTACCAACGAGCCAACGGTTCAAGATGCCAAGCCTCAGACCGCATAACCTCCGTTAGACTTCATCTGATGTAGATACAATAGAGCCCAGCATTAAGCTGGGCTCTTTTTCATTTTGTGAATGCTATATTGACTTCTACTTAGAGCGTTAGTTGAGCCCTTTCATATTTAGCTTCTGTCCAAGATATTGAATTTCTGCTCGAGCATAACCAAGATTCACCGCCTCAAATTGCTTACTTAACTCACTCGCCTGCTTAGCGTCAGTCGCGAGCACCGAAATGAGGTAAACCGGCCTTACATCACCATTCGATAAGGTTTGGGTGTCTAAATAGGCCGAAGTAACAGAGCCGGCTTGATTTAGGCTGATCACTCGAGACAAATCGATACCTAGCACACGATCCATTTCCAAACTGTCGACATCTTGATACCAAGTCAATGTAATACCGTAATTTTGGGTGATTGGCGTATTGTCTAGCCATTTCGCCCCCAGGTGGCGAATGTTCGAAATCTTCACTAAGTTCTTTTTGTATAAAGGTAAGTCGCTTAGTTTGTCTGTGACCTCTTGCTCACTTTCCGCTTCAATGACAAAGCGTAATATTCTTGCCGGTTTATCGCCGATTTTGCTTTTGGCGATATACATGTCTTTAATTTCACCCGCTTCGATTAGCTTGCTAAACTCAGCTCTTTGCTGCGCCATCGCATCAATTACTTCCTGAGCATTGTCAGTGTTCCACTCCAATTCTACCCCGTAGTCCGCCGCTAGAGATGCGAAAGAGCAAGTGGTAAGGACAAGTAGAGTGCTAATTTTGTGTAGTAGTTTCATTATTTGGTCCGCCTGTTGAGCTATGTTGTTTTATCTATTTTGAAGACTATTTTTTATCTGGTTGAATCAATTTTGTTGCGCTAACTCATCGAGTAGATGTTCACCAACGCGAACGGTAAGTACGGTGACAGCCCTTACACGTTGCTTGTGCTTGTTCTAACCCGGCTTGCGCCACTGATTGAGCTTGCGCTTGGCTCGCCGTATAGAGCTCTTCAAAGCCTTGCTGCATCTCGGCCAGTAAGCGTTCAAACTTCGCCGGGTCCTGCCATACTTTTTCTTTCGCTTTACTGCCATCGGCACTTCCATTAGGAAACAGCTGACTCAGTGACTTCCCGTGTTGATCCAATTGTTGGCTTTGCGTTTCTATTGCTGCCCAGTCTAGATTTCGGCTTGCAAGCATATCTTCTAGGTTTTCAGATTTATCTTCGATGGATTCGAAAGCGGCTTGTCGAGCCTCGATTTCCGAACCAAAATCCTGCGCGCTTGTTGCAAGCGGGACGAGCAGCAAGCTACATATCATTATTTTGTTCATATCTCTCTCACTTCAGGTTGCTATCCGTTGATTGGATTGACACTAATTTACACGACAACAGTTGCGTACGCAACCTTTGTTGTGTAAATTAACGTAAAGGCAAAAATCAGTATCAATTTGGAGACACATTATGAAAGTCTGGGATCTTCCGACACGCATTTATCATTGGTTGCAAGCCGCGCTGGTGACAGGTTTACTCGCGAGCGGATTTACAGGCCAAGGCCCTCACACCTATTTAGGGTTAACATTATTCGTTTTGGTGCTATGGCGGATAATATGGGGAATTGTTGGTAGCGAAACCAGCCAGTTCAAACAGTTTGTTTCGTCCCCTGCCGTCGTGGTGAGCTATCTTTTTGGAAAGATAAAGCCAAAACCTGGCCATAACCCCGCAGGGGCTTGGATGGTTATCCTGTTACTTACTTTGTTATTGGTTCAGTGCCTATCTGGGCTGGTCGTTGCGGGTTTTGCTGACAACTTACCCATGATCTCAGATTGGCTAACAGACAGTGTGTTTGAACTCATTGCCGCTGTACATGAGACGAACGCCAAGATTTTACCTATCTTTATCGGGGTTCACCTCGTTGCGATTCTTGGTTACAAAATTGCCAAAAAGCCATTAGTTTTGGCCATGATCACTGGCAAGCAAAAACAGTTAACCGGCAGCTCGGTCGCAATTGCGTCAAATCGACGCGCCTTTTTAGTGCTAGTTGCTTGCGTATTGGTTACCATAGCAATAGTTGCATTAACTGAAATGTGAGAATAATAATGAAAGATAAATTTGACCGCCAAAGTAGTTTCGGCTGGTTGGTAAACGTTGTTGCAAATCAAGCCGCAAAATCATTTGAAGCGAGACTAAAAGAACACGGCATGACACTGGCACTATGGCCAACCATGATGTGTTTATGGGAAGAGGAAGGGGTTACCCAGCGCGAAATTGCCCAAAAATCTAAAGTCGAGAATTCGACGACGACCCGTACACTCGACAAACTTGAAAAGCTTAATTTGGTCGAAAGACAACCCGACCCCAATAGTCGTCGCTCGTTTCGCATCTATTTAACCAAAGAAGGACGAGCCTTAAAAGAGGTGCTGTTACCTTTGCCTATTGAAGTAAACAAGCAGATGCTCAGTTCATTAGACAATGACGAACAACAGCAGTTAATTAGCCTACTGCAAAAGATGGTTGCTAAAATTTAGTCTTGGCTAAAAGGACAAACCCGCCGTTTGTCCTTTTTCTGATTTAGTCTTTGATTAAACAATCAAAACTATCCATTACCTGCTGACATTTCATCACTCGCCCATGACCTTGTCCCTGTGTCGCAACTAAGGTAACCCGTTCCATCTCATTGGCCGCCTTTTGCGATACGGAGAACTTGGTAAACTTATCTTGTTCGTCGTGCACGATATGGGTGTCGCTTGGCCTTAGTTTTAACTTATTGTATGGGTCCACCGTGTGGATTGGATAGTGATATTGGCTTTCCAGTTCAGAAACAATGGCGCGAAACAGTTTCATTGAATAACCCGAGCGGGAAATGCTGCTAAACAGGTTATCTAAATAGTCGAGAACGGGTGCAATCAACAGCATAGGAACATTTTGTATTTTCCTATGCCGACATTCGATAGCAGACGCGGTTCCCATGCTATGAGCAACGACGCCGGCAACTTCATCGACACTGTCTAATATCGCTTCTAGGCCGTTAACAAACGCGGGAATGTGGCCATATACCCCTTCGCTCTCTCCGTGAGCGGGATGATCGTACGCTAAAGCGGTGTAACCTCGTTTAGCAATGTGCTCCATTAACGGGAAAAACTGACTCGCCGTCCCTGACCAACCATGAGTCAACACCCATACTGGCCCACTGCCCAATTGATAGGTTTTCAATCCCCCATCAACGCCCATTACCTGCCCTTTTATTAACCCTTCCGGCTCTGCATTTTTAGGTTTAGTTCGTACAGGGGTAAGCAATAGGCTTCTTGCGGTTTTCTTAGCATGACGAGGAGCCAAGGTATGGTGAAGCCGTGTGGTCATATTCACCATGCTACGTTTAATGCTAAATTTGCCTGACGTGTTGAAATAAATTTTTTCACTCATGGTCGGTTTCTATTGATTAAGGTTAGTTATTATTTATAAACAAGAATTATCACGTTTTATCTGTTTTGCATAGGCAAAAAAAAATGGCTCCGTCAAAGGGAGCCATTTCAATGTGCTTTAAACCATAAAACTAGCAATATGCACGTGCGAATTTACCGCGACAGCTCACCTGATACTGTTTGGTTTTCGCCGAGATAAATAGCGACTGACCTTTTTCGATAGTCAGCTGATCGCCATCGACATGCTGCACCGTTAACGGCGCTTCTAGGGCGAACAAAATCTCTGGCCCGGTAACGGCCATATACTCTTGCTGTTGGTCACGATACACGCTGAACTTAAAATCGGCCACGGGCACGGCAAAATGCTCAACACCTTCCGCTTGGGTTGGCTGAGTTAACAATAAGTCGCGCGCTTTTGGTTTAAACGTCGTGCACGATGCCAATTCTTCAATATCCATATGCTTAGGGGTCAGCCCTGCGCGCAATACGTTATCGGAGTTGGCCATAATTTCTAGCCCTGTGCCTTTGATATATGCATGAGGGGTGCAGGCATCTAGGAACATGGCTTGACCAGGTGAAAGCGTCAACACATGAAGAAACAGCGGAGAAAACAGACCAATATCGCCAGGGTATTGCTCTTTTAGCTCTAGAATAAGCTCAAACGTTTCATCCCCGCGTTTTGTCTCTGCAAACGCCGACAGTTGCTCTAGCGCGGCTTCTTTAACATCACCTTTAAGCTTTAGTAGCGAAACAAAAAAGTGCTCTAAACCTTTCGCATTCAGCGAGAGTTCAAATTTCGCCAAGAGATCGTCTAATTGTGCAATGTTAAGCGCTTTAAAGTTAGCTAAGATCTCAGCAAAGTCACGAAAACCGTTCATGGCTTGATAAGGGGTCAACGCGTAGACCAACTCCGGCTTATGATTAGGATCTTTGTAGTTTCGGCTCGCAGAACTAATATCAATTCCAATTTGCTCTTCTTTGGCAAAACCAGACTCAGCTTGCGCTTTACTTGGGTGCACTTGAATCGATAACGCCTTTTCTGCAGCAAGTACTTTAAACAGGTACGGCAATTCACCATAACGCTCATATGCGGCTTGGCCTAGTGCTTCGGTAGGATTAACGTTTATAAAGTCATCCAGACGCTGATGCTCGCCAGCAACGTCCACATGTGAGCAGCCATTTGGGTGCGCCCCCATCCAGATTTCCGCTTGCGGTTTTTGTTGCAGATTATCAATTCCAAAAAGCGTTTGGATAGAAGTTACGCTTCCCCAAGCGTAGTCTTGAATCACGTTGCTCATTAGAAGGAAGTAATTATTAGTCATTATCAATCCTAGAGTGAAACGTTTGCAGTAAGCAAAAAGCTATAGTAACCATTTTTGTTTATTAGGTAAGGGAAACTTACTGAGTTTTACCAACAATTAACGTTAACATAGCGATTTTTATACATGGCGTGCAAAAAAAGCCAAGGAGGCCTTGGCTTTTGTGACGAAAAGCGGTGTTCGCTAATACTTTCTCTAAGCGGTTATGCTTGCTTGAGCGACTGAGCTTTGGTTGGTTGAACGTCTTGCGCGAGCTCAACGACCTGCTCGGCCGGCGCTGACTGAGTGTTACCCATGAACTTTCCGCCGGGCTCGATGCTAAGCGCATCGCTGTAAATGGTTCCAGTGACACAGCCTTTGCCTAGGATCTCAATCACGTTGGCATGGCAAACACCATCAACAACACCATTAACGATCACTTTGTCGGCAAACACTTCACCCTTAACACTACCGGTTTCGCTGATGATCAAGGTCTTGCTGACGTGCAACTCACCTTCAACAAAACCATCGATCTGAATATCGCTTTCTAGCTTGAGCTGCCCGTTGATGGTACAGCCTTTTGCGATGAGAGTTGTAGCTGAGTGCTGACTCGCTGCTCGACTTTTTTTACCAAAGATTCCCATCGAATACCTCGTTCCTTTTTAAAGATTGAATCAAAATTGTTTACGTCCCAGTCGACAAACGATCTTGGGTTTAAAGCACGTCCAACAAAACGTACTTCATAATGAAGGTGCGGGCCAGAAGAGAGACCACTATTACCGGAGTAACCAACCAAATCACCCTTTTCAACAAACTCGCCACTCTTCACAGAAAACTTTTTCATATGTGAGTAAGAGCTAGAAAAGCCAAATGAGTGCTGAATACGTAAGAAGTTACCCGACCCTTTATTACTTGGACGAACCACTTCAATCACGCCATCGGCCGGCGCGTAAATTGGCGTTCCGGTATTAACGGCGAAATCGAGCCCTCGGTGCATGGTGTACTTTTTGGTGACCGGATGACGACGTTTGCCATACTCCGAAGAGGTGCGGGCATCTTTTACCGGCGAGCCACTCGGGATCTGGTTTAGCATCACCATCCGCACAGATGAAGTGATCGCTGCGGTGTCTAAGCGGCTTTCTAGTTCACCATTAGACGCTTCCATACCCAGTACTTTTTCTAAATCACCTAGCCTATCGGCAACAATGTGCATCTGCTCTTCTCGCTCGAGCAAATCACTTTCAAGGCTTAATTTTAACGTCTTTAACGAGGTCACTTCTTCGGTCAATGTCATAGATTGACTTTCGAGTTGCTGTTGTTTGACTTTCGCGAAGTCGACTTCGTTTTTGAGGTAATAGATCACGCCGGCGGTTGCCAGCACAGTAACCATTAAGATGTAGCTAAAACCTTTTAAAAAATGGCGAAGACGCTTACCTAAATGGAAATGCTTAGTTCCGTGAATAGAAGAAACGGAGACAATGACTCTTTCTTTCATATATAACTGCGAAGTGTAAATTTAGGCGGCGATTGTAGCAGGCTTAATCGCTCCATCGCAGCATTTCATTGACGGCTCTGCACCTTGTTCACACTCTTACTGTTAAAAATGTGATTAACACAATATATTTAATCTAATTATCAACAAGCTAATCCAATTGGCGATATCAAGCTCGCCATAATTGGTAACATATTTATTACAACATCACGCTCCATTGCCTGTCACTGTGGGGGACTGAGCTTGTAAAAATGGCAACAGCAGCAACCCAACCACTGCAGAAGCGGCAGAGATCACCACGAAAAATCCTGTCCAGTGATAGTCTTGCATCACAAGGGCAAGCGGGTAACCCGCGAGCGCGGCCCCCATATACGCAAACAAGCCGACAAAACCCGTTGCCGCTCCTGCAGAGTCTTTATGAGAGCACTCTGCAGCTGCCATACCGATGAGCATTTGTGGGCCAAAAACAAAAAAGCCAATGGCAAAGAACGCGCCGGCCTGCAACACAAACCCTGTGATCGGCATCAGCCAAAGTGCCGCGACCGACATAAAAATACCAATCGCGAAAATCAAGTTCATTGGGCCACGATTTCCGCCAAACAATTTGTCCGACCCCCACCCTGCGACCAAGGAACCAACGAAACCACCAAACTCAAACAAAGACAGTGCACCGTTTGCCGTGATCAAATCATAACCGTGCTGCTCGGTCAGGTAGAGGTTACCCCAATCATTGACCGCGGTACGCACTATGTATACCAAGACATAGCTAAAGGCCAGTAACCAAATGTATTTATTAGACAGCACATATTTGGCAAGAATTTCCTGTGAGCTCAGCCCCACCCCTTCATTTTCTTGCGCGAGTTCCAACTTATCGCTGCGCCAGTGGCCGACTGTTGGCAGCCCCATGGTTGTCGGTTTGTCGCGCAAGCGCCAACATAGAAACAGGCCGACAAAAACCGCCAACCCACCTGGAATTATAAAGCCATGCCGCCAACTGTAATTTAAGGTGAGATAGCCAACGATTAACGGAATTAACGCACCGCCGACGTTATGCGCGGTATTCCACAGTGCCCACCAAAAGCCCCGTTCCGAACGCGAATACCATGTCGTGAGTAGTTTAGAGCACGAAGGCCACCCCCACCCTTGAAACCAAGCGTTTAAGATCCATAATGCGGTAAACATGACGATTGAGCTTGAAAGGCCAAAAAGGATGTTGATAAGCCCGGTGGCAATCAAGCCTAACCCCATGAAGTATCGAGGATTCGAGCGATCTGAAATGATCCCTGATAGGAATTTCGATACCCCATAGCTGATATAGAAAAGTGTGCCAATCATGCCAATGTCTGCTTTGTCTAAGCCGAGATCGGCAATCATAGCCGGCATGGCGTAGTTAAAGCTCTTGCGGGTAAAATAGAATACCGCATAACCTACATACATGGTAAACATGATGTGAAAGCGCCAATGCTGATAGCGCGCCTTGACTTCTGCCGCTGATAAGTCTGCCTTATAGCTCGGCTGTGACTTTATAAATCCAAACATCGATAACCACTATAGTATGGGTAGAACCACCGATAGGCGCGTTCCTGAAGAATCCGCACCGCTTTCGGCAGTTTCGGTTAATTGCTGACAACAAACACTGTCGAGTTTAAATTCCCCGCCAAGCGCCTGCACACGTTCGCGCATTCCTCGTAATCCAAAACCTTTCAAATTGTCCTCTGGCTTAAAGCCAATGCCGTTATCTTGAATCGAAAGCCTAACACTTTCTTCTAACGTAAAGGTGAGGGTTAACTGACTCGCTCTGGCGTACTTAACCACGTTGTTGAGCGCTTCTTGGCAAATTCGATACAGTGTCACTTTTGTCGCATCAGTGAGCTCGGTGGCATCATACTCGGTGGTATTCCAGATTATTTTGGTATCAATCCCGTTGGCGTCGCACTCTAAGTCTCTTACTAACTGGACTACTGCCTCTTCCAACCCCAAATCGTCTAAGGTTTTGGGTCTTAATCGGATCAACAGCCCTTTGGTCGTGTCATAAACGTTCAGTGATAGGCCTTCAATCATATTTGCACAGCGCTCACCCATCGAACTGTTTTCCACCCGCTTTAAAATGCTTGCTTGAGTGCGAATGGCGGTAATGTTTTGTCCAATTTCATCATGCAGTTCACGGGCAATATCACGCCGAACCGATTCCTCGGCTTTAACCAACTGTCGTGAGAGGTTTTGGTTTCTGCTGAGCTCTTTTCGCAACTGAACATTGAGGTCGCGCTGGCGCTGAATACCAATACCAAGCAAGATCCCCGTCAAGCTTTGCGCTGAAAGTGAAAGGAGCAGATCGGTCACTTCCATATCAGACACCCCACTTCGCGCGGCGATTAACGCCACACTATTAAGCAAGGTGCCAAGCAACGCGCCCTGCCAGCCATAACGAAAGGCCAATAAAATTATCGGTATAGCGAGGCAAAAAGGCGCAAAACGACGCAACTCGTCCGGCAGGCCAATTTGCATTGCAATACTGACGACAAACAAAATCGTATAGAAAAATATGTGTCGGGTGCGAAATTCGATGCTTCGAGATAGCAAATTTGCCGTTAACGGTATCCAGGTACTTTGGAATAGGTAACTCCAAATCAAGTAGCAACTTGGGACTATCATTAACCCCCCCGTAATACTCACCAGCATCACCATCCACATGGAAGGCCCATGACTGCTTATGGCAACCACATTGAGTAACGAGGTCGCCACAATAACGCCAGCCATCACGCACAGCCTTCGCCATTGCGTGCCGACATGAAGTTTATGGGCAAACCAAACGACCGGAATACTGGCAATGCTAGCGGCAAGTACCGCAAACCATTGGGGTTGTTCGAGTAAAATCGCCAGTGAGATGGTTAACCACCACTCTGCCCCATAAACCGCAGGCCAATACGCTTTGGGGGTGTGCAGGCTAACGCCTAAACGAAGCGCAAAAGGAAAGAGTAAAATCGCGAGCTCTGGCTCCATGATGAAATAGTAGCCAATGACCCACAGGCAAAACCAACTGCAGGAAAGCAGAAACCAACTACAAATCGATGTCACCATATAGTTACGCATTACACGGCATCTCTATCAAAATACTTAGCTAGACCAACGTTGTTCTTCACCCCAAGCTTATCCATGGCGTTTGCGCGATGAACATGAACCGTTTTGTGGCTCAAACCCAGCTCAGCAGCGACGGCCTTTACATCCAAACCGGATGCCAGCATCTCGCCTATTTGCCGTTCACGCTTAGTTAACTTGTCTAGGCTTTTTCTGCCTCTCTCGGGTGAGGCTAATTTCAACGCAATATCGGGCGTTAGGTAACAGCCGCCAGAGGCTGCGGTGCGTACCGCTTGGATCAGCTCGTCTGGGCTGCAACGTTTACTTAAATAACCCCTTGCGCCCGACTCAAGTGCTTTTTCAACCATCGCAGCGGAATCATGAACACTTAGCATAATGCACGATACTGCCGATGGAATGCCCGCGAGTAATTCCAAGCCACTCTCATCGGGCATTGAAATGTCTAAAATACAAACGGTAGCGCCTAGTCCCGGTAAGCCTCGGCGTGCTTCACTCGCACTCCCGTACTCACCCACTACTTCAATATCGGGTTCAAGGGCAAGTAACTGGGCAAAGCCAGAACGTACAATCATGTGATCGTCCACCAGCGCAACTTTGATCATCGACGTTTACCTATAAAGTGCAAAAAGAGGGTAAATTACATCCATCAATGCTTTCACGCAAGTGATGGATGGTTTGTAATCTATAAATCCAAAAACGCCACCTATAAGCGTAAGCTCAGGTGGCGTCATCTTCATTGGGAGTTAGGTGTTATGCAGCGTTTGTTGCGGCAAGTAACTTCTTCTCTTTACGAATTTTCTTCTCTTCTGCAATAGCAACGAACATAAGCAGTGCGATACAGATGACCGCTGATGTATCGAGCGCGGCAAAGGTACCCGCCCAACCAGTAAGGCCAAAGATTGGTGTCCCGTCGGCAATCATGCCAAGGCCCAGTTTCGCAAAGCTATCACCGATTAGGTAAGCAAAGGTACCTTTAATACCATCCGCCACGCTGATTGCCTTTTTAGGAACGAATCCCACTGCGGCAACACCAATCAAAAGCTGAGGACCAAAGACTAGGAAGCCTAAAATAAACAGTGAACCTAGGTACATGATTTCGCTCGTCGCGTGTTGATAAAACTCCAACGCGAAGATGATAAGTACCAGAGAAACACAAGCAACTAACGCGCGGCGACCGTTTGCTAAGTCTGATAGGTAACCCCACATCAATGTGCCGACTAGCGCACCAACTTCAAATAAGGTAAAGCCTGAGATAGCCGCCTCTTTTGAAAGACCAAGCTCTTGGTAAGCGTAAACCGTTGACCATTGGTCGATACCGATGCGAACGATGTAGAGGAAGATATTTGCAAAACACAAAAGCCAAATCACTTTGTTTTTTAGCACGTATTCCATGAAGATTTCGCGCTTGGTCATTTGGTTTTCTTCAGCGTCGATGTCTTCTTGGCTTACTTCTTCGTCAAATAGCTCTTCTACTTTACCCAAGCCATATGCTTCAGGAGAGTCGCTCCCGTAACGCAAGCCAAAGAAACCTACAACGATGGCAATAATTGACGGGAAGATGAACATGCCAATTACATGACCGTCGAATAGGTAGTTAGCACCAAACAGCGCCACACCAGCAGCACCAGCACCGCCGACGTTATGAGACATGTTCCACAAACCTAAGTAGCTACCGCGCTTGTTACGAGGCGTCCATTTAGTAATCGTCGAATAGCTCGATGGGCCACCGGTACTTTGGAAAAAGCCACTTAAGCCATAAAACGCGACCATTAAGAACAAGCTAACGCTCGAGCCACCCATGCTCATACTAAAGCCAATCATGGCAAGGCCCGACAGGATCAACATGAAAGGAAGAAACTGTTTGGTATTTTTCCCGTCGGCATAATAAGAAACTACGGTTTTACCAATACCGTAAGTAATCGAGAAACCAAGGCCAATTAAACCAAGATCTGTCATCGACAAACCATAGGTTGAGATCATATCGTTCTGCGCAACGTTAAAGTTTTTGCGGATCAGGTACATTGATAAGTAACCGATAAACACAACCAAATAGGATTGCATAAACGGCTTGAACCACATTTTACGGCGTTGCTCGACAGGTAAATCTAGGGTCGGTTTTCTAACCTGCTCTAGTAGTTTTAACATGTGAAATCCTCAAGATACTCACGAAAGTCCATCTATTTGGTCACCGCAGTGCTCCACACGACTGGGGTGACAAAACAGCCAAATTAGTAAGCCCTGCTGTTTGATTTGCATGAATTGGCATTCATTGCGTATTGCCATGACAGGGCAGCTATTGATGGAATTGATTGTAAGAGAGGTATTGATTGACGGCTTGAGAAGTCGGCCTAAAGCGATTAGGAATAATTCCTAGAAACCAACAAGAAGAAAGAAAAGCGTGAAAGGGGTCACACTGTGCAGTGTGCAGTGTGACTCTATCGAAGCTATCTCGAGTTTAACCTGCGAATGGTCAAGCTCCTACGCGACGGTCGACCAGCGTCTTAACTTTGAGTTGATCCAATTCGATTATAGAACTTAACTCATTTAGACGATTGAGCAAGCGCTTATTTAATACAACCCCGGCAGCGATGAGACAGACCCCATTTTTGGCGCACAAGTCCTGCACTAGCACCATGCCAGACTCCAAGCTACTAATTGTGCTCACGGTCATATAAGTGATTGTTTTACCCGGTACGGGCTCGGAAATCACTGTTTTCGGCTTAACGACTTGCTCAGGCTTGTTCTTATTTTTATGAGGCCAGTTTATCTTCTTATTTAATGTTCGATCGGGTTTTTGTCGCTCCGATATTCTCACTCGCGGGCTGTCAGAAATACAGTCAAAGTCGTAGGCTACATGAGCATACTCCGCCTCATGAAATAACTCTGCGGTTTCATCTAAAGCCAACAACAGTTTGTTTTTTACATTGTCGATGGTAATGGGCTTAACTAAAAATGCATTAATGTCTAATGTCATACAAGCTCGAATAACCTCGACATTAGTGTAGGACGTTACCGCAATAACCCTAATGTCTTTTCGGTTGGCGGTTTCACCTAATCGGATCTTTTTCAGTAGCTCAATACCATTCATGTTTGGCATATTGATGTCTGTTATCACCGCATTAACTTGGCTTCTATTGAGTATTTCCTCGGCTTCAACGCCATCTTTCGCCGCATGAACAGAGGTAATGCCTAGGCGCTGCAATAAGGTAACTAAGGTGATTCTTGAAAAACTATGATCTTCTACTACCAGAACAGAAGACTCATTTAACGCATCATGTTCGTACATTTAGGCCGCTCCCTTTGCAATGATCGCTCTTTCTTCTAGTAATGTTTTTATTTCCTCAATACAGGTAAGCGCATCGGAAAAACGTAACTCCAGCTGGTTCCATTCTTCTTCTAGCGCCTGTGTTTCGAGTGATTTAAATACTTCTCCTAGCGGCTCTGCGCCCGCTGAAAGCGCCGCCCCTTTTGCGGCGTGAGCGGCTTGCCGTAACGATTCACGATCTCGATTTTCTTGGGCTGTTTGTAGCTTATCAATGTCATTTTGGATAGAGTCCCAGTACGCCTCCAGCAAAGGAGCTAATACCTCTATGTCACTTGTCCCTAGAATATCTTCGAGTTTTTCAAAGCAGATCGGAGCCTTGGAAATAGGTTTAGCGGCGACTTCAATACGAGGGGTGGCGCCTGCGATGTCGACCATCTCTGGTGGGGAATCAGCAAGCCAGCGCTCTAGCGCTAGCTTAAGCTTAGATAAATCGACCGGCTTAGAGAGATAGTCGTCCATACCGGCTTCAAAACACTGCTCCGCCGAACCAACCAGAGCGTTTGCTGTTAAAGCCAGTATCGGGGTATGCCTCTGGTCTTGGCTATTTTGTTCAAACTCCCTAATCGCTTTCGCTAGTTCGAAGCCATCCATAACAGGCATATGGCAGTCACTGATAATTAGGTCAATGTCATTTTTCTTCCATTTTTCGAGCGCCTTCGCCCCATTTTCTGCCATTACGCACGAATACCCGAGCCGTGAAAGCTGACGTTCAATCACATCACGATTTGTCGGCTGGTCTTCGGCAACTAGGATGCGCCAGTAGGAATGGTCTTTTCCACTATCAGAGAGATTGTCGGGCTCTGAATCCATGACTTCTTCAATTAATGGGCTTCTCTTACCTAGCACTATCAACAGGCTATTTATCAAGTAGCTTGGTTTTAACGGCTTAATACCAAGCTGCAAACAATCATCGCTGCTCAGTTTAAGTTTGATTGTTGGTTCGTTACTCAGTAACACAAAGGGGGCCACTGAATGCCCAACTTCGTCTAAAACCGTTTGCTTGTCTTGTATGCTATATTCCGGCCCGAGGATTATTACGTCTGCCTCATTTTGAGCGGCGAGAAACATCGCTAGCTTTTCTATTGAGTTTAAACTTAGAACTTTGCAACGATTGAGCTCCAGGTTTTCACTCACCATTTTTTGCAACGCTGAATCGCCGATAACAGTCACAACACTGGTTCCCGCAACACTTTCTGCCGTCAATTCTTCTTCAAGGCCTTCGATATCACAAGGTAGCTTGATAGTGAATGTGGTGCCTAACCACTGCTCACTTTCTACGTTGATTTCTCCGCCCATCATTTCTACTAACGAACGCGAAATAGCTAAACCTAAGCCTGTTCCACCATATATCCGAGTCGTTGATGCATCCCCTTGACTAAAGGACTTAAACAGTTGGCTAATTTGCTCTTCAGACATTCCAATACCGTTATCATTAACCGTAATCTCGATATAAGGTTGTGCTACGTTTTCTACTAGCACTGCCCTAACCCATATTTCACCTTGGGTTTGTTCTGTCCCCTTAGCAAACTTAACGGCATTACCAATGATATTGAGCAATACCTGACCTAACCTAACGCTATCACTCACTATTCTATTCGGGATAAGGGGATCATAAACCAAGTAGAATGACGTGTAGTTTTGATTGGCCTGCAACCACAATACGTCGACGGTTTTCTCAACGGTGTCTTGAAACACAACAGGTAAATGCTCTACAGACATTTGATGAGCTTCAATTTTGGAGATATCGAGTATGTCGTTAATGATGCTTAGCAGGTGCAAGGAAGAATCGCGTATTGTGGTCGCCATGCTTT
>Ga0070724_10000763_pt1 | contig 21118 bp, 18 predicted proteins | sample tdDd001_FD_67278 | JGI IMG/M metagenome (GOLD analysis project Ga0070724, IMG submission 67278) | Marine sediment microbial communities from the Atlantic coast under amendment with organic carbon and nitrate - tdDd00.1 | ecosystem: Environmental > Aquatic > Marine > Coastal > Sediment | place... | reverse complement strand
TAATAAAAAAACTTATTTCATCAAAATTAATGATTGAAGTTCTATTTTTTAGCAGTTAGGTTAAAGGGAAGGACTAAAACACTGCGCTGACCAAGCGATATAAAGTGTTTAAAATAAATAAGACAGGAAGATGTAAGTATGTACCAAACCGACGACGTTCGAATTAATCGAGTAAAAGAGCTTCTACCACCAGTAGCGGTATTAGAAAAGTACCCAACCACCGAAGTGGCCTCTTCAACCACTTTTGAAGCGCGTCAAGCTATCCATAACATCTTGCAGGAGAAGGATGACCGTCTGTTGGTGATCGTTGGGCCATGTTCGATTCACGACCCGCAAGCGGCGCTGGAGTACGGCAAGAAACTGAAAGTACTGCGTGATGAGTTAGGTGATCGGCTCGAAATTGTAATGCGAGTGTACTTTGAGAAGCCGCGTACTACCGTTGGTTGGAAAGGGCTAATTAATGACCCGTACCTGAACGATACCTACAAATTAAACGATGGCTTGCGTATTGGCCGTAAATTGCTGCTTGATCTCACCGATATGGGCATGCCAACCGCGAGTGAGTTCCTTGATATGATCACGCCGCAATACATTGCAGATTTGATCAGTTGGGGAGCGATTGGTGCGCGCACCACTGAGTCTCAAGTACACCGTGAACTTTCTTCCGGCCTGTCTTGCCCGGTTGGGTTTAAAAATGGTACTGACGGCAACATTAAGATCGCCTCAGACGCGATTCGCAGCGCCAGCGCATCGCACCACTTCCTATCTGTTACCAAATACGGCCACTCTGCGATTGTCGAAACCGCGGGTAACCCAGACTGCCACATTATTTTGCGTGGTGGTAAAGAGCCGAACTACAGCGCCGAGCACGTAGCGAGCATCAAAGAAGAGCTGCAAGCATCTGGTTTGCCACAAAAAGTGATGATTGATTTCAGCCATGCCAATAGCTCGAAACAATATAAACGTCAGATGGTCGTAGCAGAAGACATTTCGGCGCAAATGGCGGCAGGCGAAAAAGCCATTTTTGGCGTGATGATCGAATCTCACCTAGTGGAAGGACGCCAAGACTTAATTGACGGTACCGCCTCTACTTACGGCCAATCCATCACCGATGCGTGTATTGGTTGGGATGATACCGAAGCCGTGTTACGTCAACTCGCCGGTGCGGTAGAAGCCCGCCGTAAAGCGTAGCAGCGAACGCTTACGCCAATTATCAATATTAAAGGGTAGCGAATCGCTGCCCTTTTCTTATGAAAAATGCCCACATCGATACGAAGTGGGCATTTTTGTCAGCAGAGGTGTCGATACTCCTAATTAGAAGTAGTAAGAGACACCGGCTTTAATTTGGTTGTCATCATCTAGTTTATGACCGTTAACATGCGTCGATGTGTGACCAACTTTCACATCGCCCCACCATTTGCCGTCATTAGATAGGGGTTGACCGTAAGAGACTTCAAGTTTTTTAGTTGTCATTTTGTCATTTAGGTTTGTGTACTGAGGCTGAAGCATTAGGTACTTACCAGCATCATCAAGGTAGATAGATGCAAACAAATTCGCTTGATAACCAGACTCACTGTTGTTGTTATCTTTAGCTTTAACGTAAGCTAGGTTTGGAAAAAGTGCTAACCAATCAAGGCCAGTTTCTACTTTAGCAATACCACCTACCGCTAAAAGGTCTAATCCGGAGGTGTGATTAGTAATGTAATCAACCGACACACCCACTTTAGACATGAAACCCCAATCAACGTTTTGCGTACCAAACAAACGTGCGCGAGTGTTGTCGCTTTTTTCGTCATTGCGATCATAAGAACGAGTATGCTCAAGCAGGCCTAAGTAGCTAAAATTTTCTGTTAGGTTACCTGCAATACCACCGGTTAATGTGTAATCTTTGTTGCCTGCTTGACCCCAAAGAAACGTGTTAGTTTGAGTTAGATCGGCCGGATCAGGTTGAGCTTCTTCTGCCAATACTAAGTTCGGTGCTAGTGCTAAAGTCAGTCCCGCCGTTACAAGTAGCTTTTTCATCTTCAGGTCTCATTGGTAAATTATCAATATGAGACTAGATTATAGTCAAGTATAGTTTGCCGTCAAACCATATCGTTGGAATTTAAGCAAAGTCTCTCAATATTTGAGAGGATTCACACTTTAAATCTCTTAGCTAAAACGACGTTAAACCGATGTTTCTAGGTTCTTTTTAACGATCATCTCTAGTAAGTCCTTGTATTCTTTGAATGAACTTACTCGTTTTGGCAATAGTTGATACTGATTGCCGACAATAACCACAGGAACCGCATTGATGTTCATGGTGTTGCTATCAGCTAAGTATCGATTCAATTTGTCGTTGGTTTTTGGGGCGAGAAATTGTTTTTGGAAAACAAGAGGTTCTATATCCAACTCTTTGGCGAAAAACTCCGTCAGGGTATTTAGGCACTGAGGCGCGTGATTACTTTTTAGCGCTTCAAACATCGCGTGAGTGTATTGCTTGTCTTTATTATGTTCTTCGGCAACCGCTAAGCCTTTTGCGTAAAGAATATCGAGTTGATCATTTGGGTTGAATACCGGTACTTTTTTTACACATACATTATCAGGCAGTTGTTGCGCGACTTCCGCATAGGTGGCGTCCATGGTCGCGCAGTGCCAACAGCGAAAGCTAAAGTAAACACGTACGTCCGTGTCTTTGGTCACGTCAGCAGTAATGACTTGATAGTCTGTTCCTTCTTTTAGTTCCATTGCAATAGATGGGTTAGCAATGGCGAGTGCGAGCACAGCGCTACACAGTACCGTTTTGATTTTGTTCAGCATGGATAGTTACACCAAAGATTAAGAGTGGGCGGCAAGTTTATCGTTGAAGGACGTTTTATGTCAAACCTTTATTGGGTGCGCTAATGCTTTTGGTGGTATTTATTACTGCTGTGAAAGAAAAGCCCCCAATAGCCGTTGCCCGACTATTGGGGGGAGTATTTTAAGTCGTATTTTGGTGCCAAATTACGGCTTAGAAGTCGTAGTAGCTAGGGTTGTAGCGCAGCACCATGCCTTTCATCGCATCAAAGACAATTTGCTGATGTTCGTCACTGACGTGTGAGATAGCATCTTGCAATTCTTGGTTGATAATAACCGATAACTCATCGTGGATTTTCTTACCCTTTAAGGTTAAGAAGATTTTCTTAGCATTCTTATGAGTTGGATCTGGTGTAGATGCAATGTACTCATTTTTCTCAGCATGGCGGATAAGGCTCGTCATGGTCCCTTTACTTCTTTGCAGACGCTCTGCAAGAACACTTGGACGAAGCCCATCTTCAAAGTCGAGTTCCATTAGTACCAATAGCTGTTCAACATTGATCTCTTTGTGACGCTTTTGAATTTCTAACTGAATGCGGTTCTGCATTTGACGAGTTGCGATCCAGCTAATTCCTGCCGTTGTTTCATAAGGCTTAGGCGCATTTTTGTCAGCCACGAGTTATTCCCTCAATTTATTCATAATATTTATACCCCCATAATAAACATAACAAGGTTCGAAGTGGAAGTAATTTTGATGGGTTTTTTGAAGTAATTCCAATACTTACTATTAAGGTTTGACGTTAATATTGGTGGTTTTTCGAACGTTCTTATGTGATGTTTCTAGAGGGAGTTGGTCGTTTATGATTATTTTTCTAAATGTTTATTTGTAGTTAGGTTGTTCTAGGTTGAGGCGGCTAATATTGGACAAAAATGTTCGCTCTCTAAATCTTTAACTATGATTTTATGTAGAGCCATATTTGTAATTATGGCACGGTTGCTTACGGTTTAGCCAAAGAGTCATTTGTTACTTTTACCTCAAGTTAGTATTTAGTCACGTTTCTTGTCGGAAGATTTGCATCTAGCATTTATCCATTGTCGATTCGCCGTACTTAAGGAGCAATCTCTCAGGTCGCGTTGTGGTTCGCTAGCGCGGTGGTTTGTGTTTTACTGACAAAATACCTACTGGAAACAGGGAATAGCTAAGCTATGCTTTATGGTATGGAGGTTTGACCTCTGTAGGATCTCCCTTTAAATCATAGCTTTTGCTTGCCTTATGCAAGTTGTTGAGTTATTAAATAGCAGATGTCGTTCGTGTGAAACTAAATCAAAATGGAGTTGGCAGTGATTAATAAACGATTTTTTAAAACCAAAGATGAGGTTGAAGTTACATTCGCTTTAAATGCAACCGACGCAAGCTCAGTGGCTTTAGTAGCTGATTTCCTAGACTGGAAAGCGGCCCCAATGAAAAAGAACAAAAAAGAGCAGGTCTTCAAGTACAAAACTCGCTTACCGAAAGGCCAAGAGTTCGAATTCCGCTATTTGGTGAATGAGTCTGAGTGGGTGAACGACGCTCAAGCAGACAAATACGTGCCAAACTCGTTTGGTCAAGATAACGCGCTTATCTCTACCATTGAAGGGTAATAACTTAAGTCGCGTTGGCTATGTGACTGTGTAAGGTTACCAGTTGACGGCGTTAGTTATTGAATGAAAGAGTGTTGCCTTCAACAGGCAATGCTTTTTCATTTTACCTATCGTGGACGGATAAGCGCTTTTTCAAATAGTCAATAAATAGCCGGGTACGAGTGTGTTCGTAATCCAAATTTGGGTAATACGCATACACGGTCGTTTGGTCGGCGGTGATCTCTGGGAGTACTTGAATAAGCTCTTGCTTATCTAACATGTCTTTGATCATCATTCTGCTCGCAACCAATACCCCCATTCCAGCCTTTGCTCCGTAAAACAGTGCTTCTGGGTTGGTAGTAACGAAGTTGCCGCTTAACGTTACTCTTTGGCCTGAAGAGAGCAGTAGATCTTTTTCCAGCCTCTCTCCCCACACCAATATGTTGTGTTGTTCTAGCTCCGCCGCTGTTTTGGGGGCACCATGGTTGGCGATATAGCTTGGTGAGGCAAAAAATTCCGCTCTATGTTCGAATAATGCGGTGGCTTTAAAGCTGAGCGAATTCATTTGTTCAAGCTCGCGGCTAATAAACAGATCTAAGCTCAGTTCCGGCAATTGGCCTGATACGGTGGTTGTGAGTTGCACTTTGATATCTGGGTATTGGCGCAAAAAATCGTCTAAATACCGCACAATAAATTTAGAACCAACCGCGAGCGTCGCCCCGATTTTTAAGATCCCGGCGGGCGTTTGGTTTACCGAACGGGTTTCGTCGATAACCGATTGCCACTGCTCCATTTGTACGCAAGAGCGTTCATAGAATAAGGCGCCAGCTTCCGTGAGGCTAATTGAGCGCGTGGTGCGTTTGAGTAGCTGAACACCAACTCGCTCTTCTAACCAATGAATTCGCTTGCTCACCGCAGAGCTTGAGGTGTTGAGCCTGCGCGCCGCCGCGCTAAAACTGCCTTCATCGACCACGCGAATATAACTGCGAATGCTTTCTATCCAATCCATCTTTGCCTCATTATTTCCTGCTGGGACTTAATCTATTTCCTACGCGCCTGATTATCAATCTAAATGACTAAATGTACACTAGTCGAATGAAAAATGAATCTTTTAATAAAATGCCATTATTCTTAGCGATGATGGTTATAGCAACAGGTCAAGTGGGGGTTGGGATCTACCTTCCCGCCTTGCCTTTGATCAGTGCGGATCTTGCCGTTCTTCCTAGTCAAGCCCAGTATATTGTAACGGGCTACTTGGTGAGCTTAGGGCTGTCTCAGCTTTGCTACGGCCCTATCGCCGATTCGATTGGCCGGCGGCCGGTGTTTATTTTTGGTCAAGGTTTATACCTAGTGGGCACTTTGATTTGTGTTTTGTTTGGCCAAAGTTTGCCTATGTTGGTGTTGGGCCGGGTATTGCAGGGCTTTGGCGCGGGCAGCGCGTCGGTCATTGGTGCGAGTATTCTGCGCGACTCATACAATGGCAACAATTTGGCGCGAGCCCTTTCTTACATGTCGATCATTGCCGCGATCATGCCAATGGTCTCTCCGGTACTGGGGGGGTGGTTAGGGTGGAACTTTGGCTGGCACTCGGTGTTTATGTTCGTGTTTGTCTACGTTGGTACTATCTATTTTGCTGGTTGTTTAATCTTGCCGGAAACCTTGCCGTACAAAACCACCACACCCAAACTGAAGCGCGTGTTTAGCAGTTATTTTAGCTTGATGAAGAGTCGCCAAGTGGTGACTAGCGCGGCGTACAACTGGATCAATTTCTTGATGATCATGGTCACCTTGTCTTTGATGCCTTACCTGTTGCAGCAAGAGCTTGGTATGAGCGCGGAAGATTATGGTTTAGTTATGGTGCTGCCTACTTTTGGCTTGATGTTTGGCAGTGTGATCCAAAACGTGATCCGCCGTTACTTCACCAGTTATCAGATTTTAGCGCTGGCGTTAACCATGTCATCGTTATCAGGTGTTTGGTTGGTTTGTACAGAGATGACGACGATAGGGTTGATAGCGGCTTTTTCATTGTTGGCGATAGCACAAGGTTTCATTTCTCCGGTGGCAACGCGATTGTTACTTGAGCCGCATCGAAAACAAGCGGGAACCGTCACCGCATTTTCTGGAGCGGTACAAATGACGTTGACAGGTGTGCTGGGCGGCTGGTTGGCCAGTTGGGTGCATAGCCAGTTCACTTTAGGGCTGTTCTTTATTTTTATGACTGTCATTATGTTTGGATTATTGATCTATCGTGTCTACCAAGAAAAGGACGGTCAGTTTGGAACTGCTGGTTTAATCGATGAGCCGTCGAAAGAGGTGTGCTAGTAGATTGAGCTAAGTAGAAAACTTGCTTAACTTCGCGAATTATTAAATTGGTTCATACAAATTTGCGGCCCAGTTATCACTCGTATGTCCGTTAAGTTGCATACAAAAAGTGCAAAAGTTAACTTATTTTTAGAGGGTTATTCCATAACCTGAAAAAAGTTCGAAGAAGTTGGCTTTGGGAGCGGGTGTGCAGAAACAACAATTATTGTCTACCGTATCATCGGCGCGGGATCAGCGGGTGATAGCGGATGCGGTGTTCCAATACTTAAAGCACCAAGTTAAGCCAAGAGCGATGTATTTTATTCATGATCCGCTTTTGTTTCCTGAAGCTAACCCACTGTATAGCGACGGAGACTATACGCCCGTCGTGTCGTTTCCTGAAACATTTTGGCGCTGGGCTGCGCAATTTGATACGGCTGATAATTTTATTCCCCTTGAAATCAATACCTGCGCGTGGAACTACCTCGATGCTTTAGGTGGTGAGTGTTATATCATGATGTTTGATAATCACCCCGAGTATCGTACCTACCTGTTTGTTGAGGCGGTTGATTTAGAACACACCCAAGATCAAAGTTTTCGCTATGAACTTGATGCCCTCAACTTTGTTGCTTCTCGATGGCAGTGCTTACGCGCAGAGCGCAGCGCAGCGAGGGAGTTCAAAAATCGCGATATTCGTGAAGCCCAATATTTAGATGAGATCCGTCAGCGCGAACAGTTTATTGAAAAAATGAAACTGGTTCAGCAGGTGGCGGTTGATCTGTCTAACCCCCCGAGCCTTGATGAACTCTACTTAGGCATTGTTGAGTCGGTGCGTAAACGCCTCGGTTTTGACCGCAGCGTGTTTATGTTATTGGATCTGAAAAAACGCTGTTTTACCGGTACCTATGGCACCAACGAAAATGGAGAGACCATTTCAGAGCATCACACCATTTATGACATTCACCAACTTGAAGACCAATACATCGATGCGTTATACAGCCCAGATGAAAACTTAGTGATCATTGAGAAAGCGCCCTTGTACACCGCTGGCAGCGTAGTGGGTCAAGGTTGGAATGGCATGTTGATCCTACGCGACGAAAAAGACCCCGTTGGTTGGGTCGCGTTTGACAACTTTATCCATCGAGAGCCTATTGGTGAGTATGAAAAAGAAATTCTGCGCTCTTTTGGTTCTTTGCTTTCACAAATTTACATACGCAAGCGCCAAGAGCAAAATATGCGTTTGTTGCACTCCAGTATGGTTAAGCTTTCGCGCTGTACTACGGTGAGTGAGGTGTGCCGCTCGGCGGTCGACTTCGCTATCAACAATTTGGGTATCGATCGCCTTGCGGTGTTTATTACCGACCCTCAACTTAGCTATATGCAGGGTACATGGGGAACCGATATTCGAGGAAATGTGGTTGATGAAAGCTATTATCACAGTGAAGTACAGTACGATAGGCCGTTAGTCAGCATTGCGATTGATAACCCCAACGAAATGTCGTTCGAAGAGTCGGTGCCTATTTATCACGATAAGCGCATTGTTGGCTTCGGCTGGACGGCAATGACGATGCTTAAAAGTAACACCGAAGGGCCTATTGCTTTTATTGCCGCTGATAACCTGCTTTCTCGTCGTCCGCTTACCACCCAACTGCAGGAATTGATGCTGTTGTTTGCATCAAACCTGACTGAAGTATTGCAACGGACCAAAGCGCAAGAAGGTATTCGCAATTTGAACGAAAACCTCGAACAAGAAGTGAAACGCCGCACCGTAGAGTTAGAGCAAGCCAACCAGCAACTGGAAACCCTCTCGAACATTGACCCATTAACTCGGCTTGGCAACCGACGCCAGTTAAGTAAGTTGATGCAAAATATTGAGCAGATGCCCGAACAACAACCGTTAGGCTTTAGTTTATTGCTGCTCGATATCGACTTTTTTGGTTTGTTCAATAACACCTATGGCCACTTAGAGGGCGACATCACACTGATCCGCATCGGCGATATATTGAGTCGTTTCTGCCAATCGGATGGAGAAAGCTTTTGCCGTATTGGTGGCGAAGAATTTGCGTTGCTGCTGTGTGATCGCGACCAAAATGCGACAGAGAAACTGGCGGAAAGCATCCGCCGCGCAATTGAAATAGAAGCGATTCCTCATAGTGAAAACCCACCGGGCTTGGTATTAACAGTATCGATTGGCTATTACTCGATATCGGCGCTCCCCAGCGAGTTTGATTTTGAGAAAATGTACGCCAAAGCAGACAGTGCGCTCTATCAAGCCAAAGAGGGCGGGCGTAATCAAGTGGTTGGAATTAGTGAGCCTTCGCTGGAAGCAACATGTTAGCCAATGCAAAGGGTGGGTGCCATTGCTCTGGATTATGCAATAAAGTGATGATATAACCTGCTGTAATTATTTGTGTTTTATCTGTAGGAAATGGAATGCCATACCTAAAAACTTCATTGTTTAGCCCTTGGCCTGCGACGCATCGTCTGGCTGTTGGCGTGTGCGTGACGACGCTTTTGACCGCCTGTAGCACCACTTCTAATCAAATGCAGCCAGACAATGCTTGGCAATCTAGTCAATTGAATAATGGCCTGCAATATCACCTCTATCAAAAGCCCGATCAGCCCATTGAACTGCGCTTTATTGTTCATGCTGGCGCGCTGCAAGAATCAGAGCAGCAATATGGTTATGCCCACTTCTTAGAGCACATGGCATTCAACGGCACTAAACATTACCAAGGTACCGATATTGTCACGGAGTTTGAAAAAGCGGGCATGAGTTTTGGTGCCGATCTTAACGCCTTCACCTCGCACACCGTCACGTCTTATACACTGTCACTGCCCGATGAAGCCAGCTTAGCGATGGCGTTAACTTGGCTGCGAGATGTCGGTGACGGGATTGAATTTGCGCCAGAGGAAGTCGAAAAGGAGAAAGGGGTCGTGCTCGGTGAGCTTCGCGCCCATCATCGCAACGAAAAGCCCGCCTTTGAGCAAGCCTATGAAATGGCATTGGGCGATTCGGTTTATGCCAGCTATGAGGTGTTAGGCGATAAGTCGAGTATTGAAAATATTTCTATTGATGAACTGAAAAACTTTTACCAAAGCTGGTATGCGCCAAATAATTCAGAACTGGTTGTCGTGGGTGATTTTGACCGCAACACGGTGACGAAAGCCATCGAGCAAACTTTTGATAGCTGGTCAAAGCGTCCGCTTTCACAAAAGCCCGCCATTGCCGAGGTTAAGGTATGGGATAACTCAGAGCAACTGTTCGACTCGCCAGAGGGAAGCACGGTCGGTAACGCCTTAGTCTCCCATATACGCACTTTAGGTGAGCCAGATAAGCTCAGTCAACAAGAAGGCCTTTATATTGAGTTGGTTAACCGACTGATCTCGACCCGCTTGCAAGAACGTGCATTTGAACAAAGCTTGCAGTTGGTCGGTGTTGGCGCTCAATCGATGACGATTTATGAGCAGCAATACAGCGTTATTTACGCTGATTACAACGAGCAAGATCGCTTGAGAACCTCTGAGTTCTTAGCCAAAGAACTGGCGAGCCTGCGCGACCATGGTTTGGCCGCCAGTGAGCTAGCAACCACCTTATTTTCCTATGAAAATGAGCGCGACAGTATTGATGTAGAAGAGAAAAACACCTCGTCTGCAAGTATCGCCAATTATATGCAAAGTACTCTGATTGACGGGGAGGTTTATCAGGATATTAAAGATTATAAAGCTAACTTGAGCGACTTTATTGATGGGGTGACCTTAGAGCAGGTCAACAACCGGGTTAAGCAATTGCTTTCTTCATCTTCGCTAAAATATGTCTATTCTGCGGTATTAGATGATGCCATTAGCGATAATGAGCGCAAGCAGTTACTTCACTCATACCATCTGCCTATGCTAGCGATGATGGAACAGCCGGGGGAGGCGATTTACGTCACCCAAGCCGCTCGCCAACTGCTTGCTCCAGAGCGTCATGGAAAAATCTTAGAGCAACAACAAATTAGCCCTGATGTGCACTATTGGCAGCTCGAAAATGGCGTAAAAGTGTGGTTAAAACAGTTTCCGCAGGCAGAAAAAAATGTCTACGTGACTTACGCTGCCCGTGGCGGCATCAAAGCGGTCAAAGCGGAATATAACCCAGCCATCGAGCTTGCCGTTGCGACTTATATGCGCAGTGGTCTTGGCCGATTCAACGCCATTGAAGCCGATCGCTTCTTAAAAGAAAATGGCATTTCCTTATCCCCGATTTTAGCGGGCAGCGCGCATGGCTTTAGCATGACCTCGGTTAAGCCTTCACTAGAAAATGCGTTTGCGGCCCTGTATACCGCCGCTACGTCGGTGAAAGCCGACGCGGAACAGCTCGACATTGTTAAGAAAAACGCTATCGCCAATCGAACCCAAGCATTAAAAGCGCCCGATGGTCAATTGATCAAGGCGAGCCGCGAAGCAATGTATTGGCCGAACACTTACTATCAGTTATCGACCATAGATCAGTTTAAACGCGTCAATATCGACCAAGTTCAAGCGCTATACGATCAACTGTATCGTCAGCAATATGGCTATGGCATGGTGATTGTTGCCGACATGACGCCGCAAGAGCTAGAGCCTTTGCTTACTGGCTATATCGCTAATATCCAATATCAAGACAAAGCCGCTGTTGTCAGCCAAACCGCCGGCTTTAATCGTGAGCCAGGCCACCTAAAGCTGGCGATTTCAAAAGAGGACAGTGTGCTTTATAACCAGTATTACTCGAGTTACTTTAAGCCGAGTAACACCTCTGAGCTAATGCAAGTCGATTTGCTGTACTACATGTTAGAAAGCCGCTACCGTAATGTTTTGCGCGAAGAGCGCAGCTTAGACTACACCCCAGGCGTTGCCATATCGGTCGAAGATGACGCTGAAATTGCCTCCGTAGTGGTTAGCCTATCACTTGACCCAGAAGACGTCGAAAAAGCGCGCGAAGCCCTCAGTTTTGCCAGCGAGCAACTCGCCGAAGGATTCAGCGAACAAGAGCTCGCCACCGCCAAAAAGCAGGTGGTCAACGCTTTATCCCAGCAAAAAGACAGCCCAATAGCTCAGCTAACGTGGTACCAACGCGCGATACTCTATGGCTACGACCCCGAAGCGTTTAACAACCCAAACAAAGTGCTCGATACCGTCACCCTCAGCGACGTCAACCACACCTACCAAGCCCTAACTGGAGCCAAAGCCACTTCGTTTGTTAGCGAGATGTGGCCTCAGGAATAAGTGAAGCTGTGGTTAAAATAGAAAAGCCGTTCATATTAAAATGAACGGCTTTTTTCGTATTATGATGTATAGCTTACCAAGTGTACTTAATACCGATGCGGTAGCGAAGCTGCCTTTCATCAGAGATACGGTTTAACTTTACTTGGCCAACTTCAACAAAAGGACGCCAGTTCTCGCCGTCTGAGGTTTTAATCGAATACATCACACGGATATTGTGTAAGTGATCCGTCGAACCGTTGTTGAACAGTGGCTGCGCGTTGCTTTCCATTTCCTTCCAAAATTGGAACTCATATTGGAAATCCCAATCACCAGTTTTATAGCCTAACCAAGTATCAAACTGTTGGATTTTAGAGTGATAGCTGTTGCCATCGGTGCCTTGCTGGGCGTAATCCCACAGTTTCCATTTGTAGCGGCCTTGAATACGAAAGCCATTGTCAAAGGCGTAGTTCAGGCGAGCATAAGGCACATAAACTAGGCCCGCCGAGGTGAAATCGAGCGAGGCACCGGCGATACCCACCCAGTTATCATCTAACTTCTTGTAGTAAAAAGCGGAGAACTCTGAGCCGCCCAGAGACATTGCATCATAAGCGCCGTCTTGGTTGGCGTAGCGCGCGTCGAGCTCAAAGCCAATATTTTTCCCGGTATCGATAAACGCTTTAAAGCGATCGGCATGTTTTTGCGCGCCATCGACATACTGATGGCGATATTCAATGGTGGTTTTGTAATCGTTAGCCAGCGCTTGAGTGGTACCAGCGGCGAGCAGCGAAGCGACGACAATTTTTGCTGTGGTATTCATAGTAACCTTTGTTTTATAGGGTGAGAGTAACGGTTGTTAGGTGTAGGCTTTGGCCACACTGGCTGGCACTTCTGTCGGACGCCAAGGGTCGCCGGTGAGTTCAAGCCAAGGCATCAGTTCTTGCTCGATCAGTTGTGCGACCAACTCTTGGTTGTCGTCGGCGATGTTTTTCATCTGATACGGATCGGTGTGGTTATCGTGCAAAACGAACGTCAGCGGTTTGGCTATCTTACGATCGACCATCAAGGTGTAGCGGTCGGTGCGCACACCACGTCGTCCGTAGGACTGGCCACCATAAGGCATGAAGGTATACAGCTGTGAGGTTGGGCGAGTATCGCCTTCAATGCCAGCCACTGTGTTGGCGAAGTTGGTGCCTTCAACGGTGTCGGGAATGAGCGCTTCCATGCCCATCAAGCCAAATAAAGTTGGGTAGATATCGGGAGCCGAGAACAACAAATCGTCTTGGCGAGGCGCGAGTTTACCTGGCCAGCGGAACATCATTGGGATGCGCATCGCTTCATCGTAATGGACGTTTTTGGTCGGTTTACCGTTCGAGCCCATGCAGCAACCATGGTCGGAGAAAAACACGACTAAGGTATCTTTAGTAAGGCCTAAGCTGTCAAGCTCATTGATGATCCGACCAAACTGATCGTCCACCCCATGGACCATCGCCATGTACTCTTTAAAGTAGTCTGGGCCATAGCCTTCTAAGTACTCTTTATCCCACTGGACATTCGGGCGAGTATTGAGCGAGCGTGATGTTTCGCCATCAAATTTATCCAAATACTTTTGCGGAACTTGATCGTATGGTGAGTGTGGCGGGTTCATCGATACCACTAAGGTAAAGGGTTTATCGTTGTCACGATAGTGGCCGTTTTCATTACGTAAATACTTGATGGCAATGTCGGCCTCATGTTCAGGACTCCATTGATTGACTTTGATCGGCTGATCTCTTGGTGTCTCGTTGGTCCAATACATTGGAGTAAGGTGTTTATCGTAGGTGCCATAGGCGTACCAGAAATCGAAACCATGGCGCCTATCTGGTGCGGTCCAGTCATTCCAGTATCGTCCTTCCATCGGGTTGTTATAGCTAGGGATGAATGGCGCTTCGGGGGTATCAAGGTGCCACTTACCGATATAACCCATGCTATAGCCTTGATCTTTTAAGATATCAGACCAAGTTCGGGTGCTTTTCTTTAGCTCAATACCAAAATCCTTACCGCCGAACTTACCTGGCATCGCAGTGTGGCTGTTGCCTTGAATGCCGTTTCGATATGGGTATTGGCCTGTCATCAGCATACCGCGAAAAGGGGTACACAGAGGGAAGTTAGATACCGCTTGTTTAAGCACCGCACTTTGTTTCGCAAACTTGTTCAAGTTCGGGGTATGGGACGGATCTTGGTTCATAAAGCCTAATGTGTGGGCGCGCATTTCGTCTGGAAAGACGATCAGCAAATTGGGCTTTTTAGCCTGTGAGGCGCTAGGATCTGCGGATGCTTTTGGGCGACTAGAGGTGGTCGCGCAGCCAGCAGTTACCGCAGTGGCGGCCACTGCACTGGTTGCGGCCATTCCTTTTAAGAGCTTTCGGCGGGTGATAGACATGTTTCACTCCTGAACGTCAATGCATTGAATAAAGAAACGGAAAGCACCGGCTTTCAATTTCTTTCCTTAATCGAGCATAGCAATATTATTTCTTCGATTGCTTGCGGATCGTAAATGATCGAAATGTTATTAGCTGCGGATGGGATCACAAAATCCCGTTTAAAGCGAAAGTGGATAAAAAAATGAAAGGGAAATAAGGGCCAAATCTGTGCCAGAACGAAAGGAAAAATGCGATAAAGTGAAAGATATTGCGCTTTAATCGCCCATTCTGATTGGCTTTGGCGCTTTTGAGGGTTATGATATGGATAAATGCGTAACTTAACGCAAGTGTTGAGTATCAATGCGAAAGAATGTGAAAGAGATCAAAAGTTTCAATCTTACGTGTTGTTGCTTTTATTTTTAGGTGTAAGCTTAATTCGAAATCAAGTGAAAGAGATTTTGCTGGTTTCGTAAGGAGACGAGGTAAAGTGAAAAGTGCTGTCGAAAGGCGTATGGAAATCGTCAATGTGGTTAACCAAAATGGTAAAGCCCGTGTCGAAGACCTCGCTGCACAATTTGATGTCTCTAGTGTCACTATTCGTAGCGACCTGAGTTTTTTGGAAAAAAATGGCTATGTGGTGCGTTCCCATGGTGCGGCAATTCCAAATACTGGGGTGATTGCTGAATTGTCTGTTCAAGAGAAGCGTCGCCAAAATTTGGGCGTGAAATCTTTGATTGGTCAGGCGGCAGCTAAGCTAATTGAAAATGGTGACACCGTTATTCTGGATTCGGGTACTACCACGCGAGAAATCGCGTCTAGCTTAAAATCGCTAGAAGACGTAGTAGTAATGACCAACGGTCTAGATGTAGCAATGGAGTTGGCATCGGCACCTGGAGTTGAGGTGTTAATGTCGGGTGGAGTGCTTCGTAAGAATGCACTTTCTTTCTCTGGCTCGCAAGCAGAAAACAGCTTGAAGAACTACCGCTTTGATAAGGTATTTCTTGGGGTCGATGGATTCGACTTGCGTGCAGGTATCACCACACATAGTGAGCAAGAGGCGAGCCTTAACCGCTTAATGTGTGAGATTTCTGAACAAGTGATCGCGGTTGTCGATTCAACCAAATTTGGTAAGCGTAGCTGCCATATGATCCGCGAGTTTAGCAACATTGATATCTTGATAACGGATTCTCAAATCCCTGAAGACTACTTACAAGGTCTTCGCGAAATGAAAGTTGAAGTTATCATTGTAGAAAAAGAGAACTAACCCCTAACTCCATCGCCACATTTTTTAGATGTTGACTTTGGAGTTAGTAAATGAACACCCTTCTTAATCTCGTTCAACGCCATAAAGCAGGCGAAAACAACGGAATTTATTCCGTTTGCTCTGCTCATCCGCTGGTAATTGAAGCGGCGCTTACTCAGGCGTTGAGTGACGATTCTTTGTTATTGATTGAGGCTACCTCCAACCAAGTAGACCAATTTGGTGGCTACACGGGGATGACGCCCGTTGATTTTCGTAACTTTGTTCTCGCGCAAGCAGAAATGCTGCGTTTTCCTACCGAGAAACTGATTTTAGGTGGTGATCACTTAGGCCCTAATCGCTGGCAGCACCTTGCAAGCGAAGAGGCGATGATCAATGCCGATGCGCTCATCGCCGCTTATGTTGCGGCGGGCTTTAAGAAGATCCACCTCGACTGCAGTATGTCCTGTGCTGATGATCCGACTCCGCTATCTGATGAAATCGTGGCTGAGCGCGCCGCGCGCCTTGCCAAAGTGGCAGAGCAAACGGCTCGTGACACTTTTGGCCAGAGCGATCTTGTCTATGTGATAGGGACTGAAGTTCCGGTCCCTGGTGGGGCGGCGGAAGAGCTAGAAGAGCTTGAGGTGACTTCGCCAAGTGCAGCGCAGCAAACCCTTGAGTGCCATCGCGCCGCGTTTGAAAGCGTCGGAGTTGGCTCATGTTGGCCTCGCGTTATCGGTTTAGTGGTTCAGCCTGGGGTTGAGTTTGACCATACTGGCGTGATTGATTATGACCCAGCGAAAGCGCAGGAACTAAGCCAAGTCGTTAACTATTATGACCACTTGATCTTCGAAGCGCATTCGACTGACTATCAAACTGATAAAGCTTATCAAGCCTTGGTTGAAGACCATTTCGCCATTTTAAAAGTGGGCCCAGCGCTGACCTTTGCCATGCGTGAAGCGCTGTTTAACCTTTGCGACATTGAAGATCAGATCGTGGCGAAGGCGCACTGTTCCAATTTACGAGAGCAGGTAGAGCTGCAAATGTGTGACGCTCCTGAGTATTGGAACAAATATTACCACGGCAGCGAATCTGAGCAGCGTTTTGCCCGTTGCTATAGCTTCAGTGACCGCATTCGTTATTACTGGCCAGATGAAGCGATTCTTCACGCGCAGTCAAAGCTGTTCGACAACCTCAACAGTTTTGGCATTCCACTGCCACTGCTTAGCCAATACATGCCAGAGCAATTCCACGCCGTGCGCGAGGCAAAAATCCAGGCATTACCCAAAGAGTTAGTGATCGACAAAATTCGTCAGGTGCTTCGCAGTTATGCGAAGGCGTGCAAGCTAGATAGTTTTTAAGAGGTAGAACAACATGAACCAATATCTTGGTTATTCAGAGAGCGAGTTGGAACGGCTAAAAGGTTTTTGGACCGCAAAAGAGATTGAGCAGCAGCCGGCTTGTTGGCAAAAAACCCATGCCATTATTCAAGAATGTCGCAGCCAAATTTGCGCCTTTATGACAGACGTTTTTGCTCAGCCAAAATTGCGCATTATTTTAACGGGGGCTGGGACTTCCGCTTTTGCAGGGCGAGCTTTAGCCCCTGCGCTGGCAAAGCAAACAGGGTTGCGTATCGAAGCCATCGCGTCAACAGACATTGTCTCTAACCCAGATGAATACCTAGCCGAAGATCTGCCAACCTTGTTGGTTTCTTTTGCCCGCTCGGGTAACAGCCCTGAGAGCGTGGCGGCGGTTGAGCTGGTGAACCATAAAATCACCAAGGCGTATCACCTGATATTAACCTGTAATGCCCAAGGGGAGCTGTATACTCGCTGCCAAGCAGACAGCCACTCTTTGGTGCTTTTGATGCCAGAAGAAACCAACGATAAGTCATTTGCAATGACGTCGAGCTTCTCATCTATGATGCTCGCCGCGTTTTCTTCTTTGACTATTTCGCAAGATCACTCGAAAGAAGTTGAAAGGTTTTGTAAATGTTCTGCGGCACTGGTCAAAGAAATTAACAAAGATATCAGTAGTATAGCATCCGAGTCGATACAACGTGTCATTTACTTAGGCAGCGGAAGCTTACAGGGGCTGGCACAAGAGTCCGCATTGAAGCTATTAGAGCTCACGGCGGGCAAAGTTGTCGCTTGCTATGACTCGCCTCTAGGGTTCCGTCACGGACCTAAGTCGATTGTAGACAGTGAAACCATGATTGTTGTGTTTATCTCAAACGATCCGCATACCCGTCAATATGACCTTGACCTGCTTGAAGAGCTTCGTCGTGATGATAGCGCGAAACGCGTCATCGCCATCAGCGCCCAGCGTGACGACAGAGTGACGGCCGGTCAGCATTACGTCATTCCTGATATGGCGGAAGCGACGGATTCGGAGTTGCTCTTTCCTTATATGTTGTTTGCCCAGAGCTACGCTTTTCACCGAGCGATAGCCTTAGGTAATACCCCTGATAATCCTTGTCCATCGGGTGAAGTAAACCGCGTGGTACAAGGTGTCACCATCCACTATTCAAATAATTACTTAAAACAAAACTAATAAAAATATCACACGAAAGGTAGAACGCTTATGACTGCACCAAACATAGTCTGGACCCGTATCGATGAACGCCTACTTCATGGCCAGATTCGTATTACGTGGGGCAAGCACACCGAAGCTAATCTGATTTTGGTGGCCAATGATGATGCGGCCGAAGGGCCAAACGCGGCCTTTATGCAAGCTGGAATGAAGGCATCGGCAGGAGGGGAATACGCGGTTCGCTTTTTCTCTATCCAGAAAACGATCGATGTCATCCATAAAGCCTCGCCCAAGCAGAAGATTTTTGTCTTGTGTAACAACCCGACCGATGTTGCACGACTCGTGAAGGGAGGGGTGCCTATTAAACACTGTAATGTGGGCAATATGCACTTCCATGAAGGCAAACGACAAATTGCGAAGACGGTTTCAGTCGGTGATAAAGACATTGAAGCCTTTGAATACATGGTTGGTAAGGGTGTGGTATGTACCGTACAAAACACCCCCGACCAAACCCCAGTGGATGTGCTGGAACTCGCAACGACCAGTGCATAACGCACTGAAATTTAAATCATAAACATGAATTTAACAAAGGAATAGATCATGGTTTTTGAAGCTACGCTTGTCGCTATATGGGCGTTCTTCTGTGGCATCGATAAATACGATGTCGCGTTGAACATCCACCGACCACTTATTACCGGCCCCATTGTTGGTTTGATAATGGGTGATATGCAAACCGGCTTAATCGCTGGTGCCACGCTGGAGTTGGCTTGGTTAGGCTTAGTGCCTAACGCGGGTGCTCAGCCGCCTGATGTCACAATGGGTACGATTGCTGCCGTTGCGTTTGCAGTCATGACGGGTCAATCCGCCGAAGTTGCTATGGGTGTTGGTATGCCTATCGCGGTATTGATGCAGATGTTGGTGATTGGTTTCTTCGCACTGACCTCATTCACTATGGGTAAAGCAGACCGATTTGCAGAAACTGGAGATTCAGGTGGTATCGATAAGTTGCTGGTGACCACCATCAGTTTGCGAAGCCTAATGTATGCAACCGTTGCCTTTATTACCGTCTATTTTGGTGAGCATGCGGCCAGTTGGATTGATGAGAACGCGCCGAAAGTCCTACTTGAAGGCCTAGGCATTGGTGCCAAGATGGTTCCAGCGATTGGTTTTGCGATGTTACTTAAAATCATGTGGTCGAAAGAAGTGTCAGGTGTGTTCTTTATCGGTTTTGTGATGACGACGTACCTAAAACTGCCAATCATGGCGGTGGCAATTCTCGGCGCATCAGCAGCGGCACTGTACTACTTCTTTAGCGGAAACAACGGAAGTTCAAATAACCAACAAGTAGAGGAATTTGAAGATGGCATCTGATATCACAGCGGGCACTCTTGCCAACAACAATACCAAGGTTCATGAAAATCTGGTGGACGATGTCGATTCATACGAAGACACCACGCCACGCCAGGTGATCACCAAGAAAGATCTGTGGAAATGTGCTCTGCGTGGCCTGTTCATGGAAGGTAACTTTAACTTCGAACGTATGCAGGCGGGTGGTTTTGCTTTCTCTATCATCCCAGCGCTGAAAAAGATCCACGGTGACAACAAGCGTGATTTGGCCAAAGCATTAAAGAACCACTTACAGTTCTTCAATGCCAGCCCTAAGCTGTTCACTTTCTTGCTTGGTACTGCCATTGCAATGGAAGAAAACAAAGAAAAGCCATCGACGGTTAACGTTATGAAAGTGGCGGGTATGGGGCCAACCGGTGGTATCGGTGATGCGATTGACCACATGACCCTGATGCCACTGACGTTAGCTTTGGGCGCGTCGATCGCGATGGAAGGCTCTATTGCCGGTCCGTTCGTGTTCTTCTTCTTGTACCAAATTGTTCACTTTGCGGTGTACTTTGGTCTGATGTTCATGGGCTATAAAGCGGGTACCGCGGCTATGGTCAACATGAGTGATGCGACCGAGAAGTTAGCGAAAGCGGCCAACATTATGGGTATCTTCGTTATCGGGGCCTTGTCGGCGACCTTTATCCGGGTGCAGACCACCGCTTCCCTCGAACTGGGTGGCAAAGTGGTTGAGCTACAAAGTGCTCTGTTTGACAAGATCATGCCGAACTTACTGCCGCTGGCTTTAGTGTTCTTTATGCTTAAGTTGGTGAAAGGCACAGGTTTCTGGGCGAAACCTCCGGTGCTGATCTTCTCTACCCTTGCGGCAGGTGTTGTAGGACACTTCCTAGGTATTCTTTAATAAAAGCAATTAGTTAGACTAGTAAGAAAGGGGGAGGTGACTCCCCCTTAATATCAACGAGGTAGTTATGATTGGTATTGTTGTTTCAGGGCACATTAATTTTGCCACGGGTATGCAGTCGGCGGTCAAAGCGATTGCAGGCGAGCAAGAGCAGATGCAGTTTATCGATTTTGTCGAGTCGATGTCGACCGATGATTTGGAAGTCGAACTACGCCGAGCGGCGAAAGAAGTGGACTCTGGCGAAGGGGTGCTGTTTTTGACCGATATTCCGGGTGGTTCACCGTGTAATCGCGCTTTGGCTATTTTGATGGACGGCGAAAATGTTGAGCTTATCGGTGGTGCCAACCTACCGATGATTGCCAACGCCGCGTTTGAACGTGAAGACGGCAGTTTAAAAGAGTTGGTCGAGACATTGTTAGAGATTGGTAACTCTTGCATGCAAGACATGCGTAAAGAGGTGGAAGCGTTAATGCAGCCCGAGCCGGTTGCCGAGTGTGAAGACGGATTGTAATCATGCGTCATGCTTATGTTGCCGATCGAGTGTTTACCTCTCAAGGCGTAGAGAGCAACTTAGCCGTGGTGGTGCAAAACGGAAAGATTGCTGAACTAACCCGCCACATTCCCAGCGATTGTGACGTCACTCACTTAGCTGGCCAGTCTTTGCTTCCGGGCTTTATTGACATCCATATCCATGGGCGTAATGGCTTTGATGTAATGGATGCCACGGATGAGGCGCTGGACGGCATTTCCGCTGCGCTACCGAAAACGGGGGTA
>Ga0070724_10000761_pt1 | contig 21131 bp, 17 predicted proteins | sample tdDd001_FD_67278 | JGI IMG/M metagenome (GOLD analysis project Ga0070724, IMG submission 67278) | Marine sediment microbial communities from the Atlantic coast under amendment with organic carbon and nitrate - tdDd00.1 | ecosystem: Environmental > Aquatic > Marine > Coastal > Sediment | place... | reverse complement strand
GCGGTCAGTGACTGCTCACTGATATCGAATATCACCCCGGTTATCATCTGACCGCTAATGACGAATAGTGCGGCCTTAAGTGCACCTATACGAGTGAGAATGTGGCTATTAAGCGTCACATAAAGCGCGCCGATCACCCCGCCTAAATACACAGGCCATGGGGCTAATTCTCCTGCCTGCTTTGTGGCAGATAATAGTGATTGCAGATCCCAGACTGAAAACATGACTGCACCTATGATGATAAGTGTCAGCACTAAGGCCCCAATCAGATGGTTGTAAAATGAGGCTCTGAAGGGGCCTTTTACCTGACTGAGTCGACCGTTTATTCCACGACACAAGCCAATCATGATCCCGTTAAACAGGGCTAAAACGATGTAGCCAATCATGATGCACTCCTGAAAAAGATAATTAATCCACTGCCGGCAAGGATAGGTAAAATGGAGACTAAACGATACAAAGTGATGGCCTGTTTTGGTACGCCGAAGAGGTTGAAATGGTCGCAGACCAGACCAAAGATCACCTGCCCGATGAGTCCAAGTACTAAGGTGCCCGATAACCCCAGTTCACTGTTGACTGTGATGGCCGCAAGCACCACGACTAACGCCCCTGGTAGCCCCCCAAAGTAGCTCCAGAGCGGTGCGGAGTGTTGAGCGTTGAGTTTTCTATTTGAGGCTTGATTTGCCTTATCTGGTTTTGTTAGCAGGGCAAGCAACAACAGGGCGACTAGCGCCCCTATGCCATGGGCCAGCCAAGAGGAAAATACAGGCGTGGTAAATGAAGCTAATGAGCTGTTTAATTTGATCATGATTGCGAGTAACGCGCCGCCGAACAGGGCGAGTAACACATTAAAGTTGGGTGTTGTCATGGGGTAAACCAACATCGAATTTAAGATGAGGAGACTATATATTGTTTGTATTTGCGTGATAATATCTGGTTTATGAAATCATAGTTGAGTATTGGTTGACAGTATGGAGTGTTTCTCTGCAATTCCAGTGTTTGTTGCCGTGGTCGAGTGTGGCAGTTTTTCTCAGGCTGGCGAAAAGCTGGGGGTAACTAAATCGGCGGTCAGTAAGCGTATCAGTCAGCTCGAAGCTAAGCTTGGTGTGCAGCTTTTACTGCGCACGACCAGACGCTTGAGTCTTACCGAGGCGGGTGAGCGATATTTCGATCATGCGCGTAATGCCTTGATGATTGCCAATGAGGGCGAAGATGCCATCACTCAGCTGCAGGGCAAGCCTCAGGGAACAATAAGAGTCAATGCGCCTATGGCTTTTGGTCGTTTACACTTAGCGCCTATTATGCCGAAATTTCTGCTCGATAATCCACAGATTAACGTGGATATGATGATGGATGACAGGGTCATCGATCTAGTCTCCGGTAGTTTCGATGTCGCCATTCGGATCGGGAAATTGCTCGATTCCAGTCTCATTGCCAGACGCCTAGCCCCTTGTCATAGTGTGTTATGTGCCTCGCCAGAATACATAAGAATACACGGTAAGCCCGACTCTCCCCATGCGCTAGCCGAACACAACTGCTTAACTTACTCTTACTTTCAGGCCGGCACAGAGTGGCGTTTAACTGGTCCCGATGGCTTGGTGAGCGTGGTTCCTAAGGGGAACTATCGGGTCAACAACAGCGAGGCGCTGTTGGAAGGAGTATTAGCTGGCTTGGGGGTAGCTAATATGCCGACTTTTATCGTTGGCCCAGCCTTGGCAAGCGGAGCACTCATCTCCCTTCTTCCCGAATATGCCCTGCCTCAACACGCCATCTACGCCATGCTACCAGAGCGTAAACACCTACCTGCGAAAATTCGTGTATTTCTCGAATACCTTAATACCTGCTTCGATGAGAACCTCCCTTATTGGGATAAATGTTAACTTTATTCGGGTGATTTTGATTAAACCTAAGGTGTCATCCGCTCGTTATTAATTACTGTGACAAGGTTCACGCTTTATAGGTTGGACTGATTGTGCATGTAACTGCTTGAGACTACATCATTTCATAAAAATATCACGACACAAGCCTTCATACCTTAAGGTTAAAAAGGACTTAAAACCTGAGTGTATATAAGATGATTTCATATCGTTCAAACCCACGCTGTTACTGGCTTTGTACTATATTTTAATCATGCAATTTGCAATGCAAAATGCTTTAAAATTTGATTCAAAACAGTAGATGTAGATGTAGATGTAGATGTAAAAAGAAATAACCTTACGAGCACATCATTGATGTGTGAGAACTCGTGATTATGCCACCAGACATGGAGTGGAAGGGTGTGTTGTCCTGTGGCGCAAATTTATTCCGACCCAGCTATAACAGCCCGGTACAGATAGAGTCTTACCGGCACATGTAAGACGCAAGAAGTAAGAAGCAAGAAGGCCAAGTCGGAGCAATCAATTAAACTGCCCTCGGGATTAGCTCGCAGCTTAATTAGTTTTCCAGGAGAAAACGATGAAACATTCTAAGAAGGTTTTGACTGCAAGTATCGCCCTCTTGCTTGGTGTGAGTGGTGCGGCATTTGGTTTACTCTTCTCGGGTAATCTACTCGAAAATCCAGGCTTCGAAGTCGAAGATCTAATTACGGCGGTTGAGGCGGATGCTGACGGTTGGACACAAATGGGAGCCGCAAGAACTGCTGCTACAGGTCATAATACACCAGCATGGTCCATGTATATGACCTCCTATTTTGATGACCAACAACAAGTTGATGTCTTTAGCGGCAGCGCATATCAGATGGAGATGGTCGAAGATTGTTCGCCCTATGGGCTGGGTATGTTTGAAGCCAGTGGTTGGCACAATACTACTGAATCCATGGCAAGCTTGTCTGTTGATTTCGATGGCTTAATGCCTGTAGTGCCGGGAAGCTTTGACGGTTCAACAGATGGTTATGAATGGATGAGCATAGGCGGCAACATTCCGCCTTTCGCCATGATGGCCAAATTTATGGTTAGCGGGGCAGGCGATGGTGTGCCTGCCGATGTGCACTGGGATGATGTGGAGTTCTCCACCGACTGTGTCTACGACTATGCTAAGGTCAGTGGTAAGTTGGGTAAGGGAAATAGAGGAAATGATGGCCAGAATGGTAAATACTCCTTCTCTGGCGCTATAGGCACCCTGGAGAGTGAGGCTTGTGGCGATGCAAACCCTGTCGGTATGTTGCATATTAACTACAAGAGTGCAGGTTACTCTTGTGACTTTACCCCTACCGCGCCAATTGGCTATGATGAAGTTGAAGGTACGGCCACATTGGCCGTGAGCTTCCTGTGTGAAATAGCCGATGATGACGATTTAGTGGGTGATGCAACGATCGTGCTCACTCAAGGCGAAGGTGGCTCTAATGGTAAAGGTAATACTAAAGATAGAGGCATGATCTCTGTTGATGCCGATAATGATGACCTTGATATCGAAGCAGCTAACCTTGATAAAGGTAACGTAAATCTTATGCAGCCCGAAGCATGTCCTGAGGTGTGATTTTCGCTTTATTGGAAGAAGTAACAAGCATGTTTTGAAAGTATAGAGGAGCCTGTAGGCTCCTCTTTTTTATGCTATTTCCTTATCAAGACTATTTACGTTCCCCTCCTCGATAGAGCCGGGGTTGCGCTCCTGATATTGAGCAGGCAAAGCACACCACTCAAACCTGCCGCCAGCATTAACACTAGCCCCAGGTTCTGCAGTAGTCCCGCCAGAGCTAGCCCCGCTCCCAACATCAGGTAATAGGCCAGGCCGAATAGGGCGCCGGCGCTGCCTGCAACTTGCTTATAATCGACCAGCGCCTGACAGAGGATATTGGGGATGGCGATACCAAACGCCAGTACCACACACACCATGGGCAGCAAGAAAGCCAGGCTCGACTGCAGCAGGTAGACCCCCATAGCGCCACACAGAGCAAGTATCGATGCCAGATTAATGAGTGTCGCCGATTGCCATCCTCTGGACAGCAGCTTTTTGTTAACCAAACTCCCCATCAAGGACCCTAAGGCCAGAGCCACACCGCTATAGCCAAACTCCAGTGAGCTCATTTTAAAGCCTGCGAAGATAAACGGGGCCAGCGCGTAGTAGCCGAAGAGCATCAGGTTAAACAAGGCTACTAAGGTTGCACTACGCATCAGTTGTCCATCGCATATCATCTGCTTAGCCAGCGGCAATAATGGTACCGGCGCTAAGTGTTGCGGCCGCGTTTCCGACAGGCTGCATTGGCTTAGAAATAATAAGATCAGGCTTAGGCTTAGCAGGAAACTAAATACGCCTATGTGTCCCAGGTTTTGTGCGATAGCACCGCCTAGTATCAGGCCGAGTACCGGGCTGATTGAGATCCCCATTCCCATCACAGAAAATACCTTGCCAAGCTCAGGGCCTTCGAAGCTGTCGCGTAACATGGTTTGAGTGACAATTGAGCCTACGGCTGCGCCAAATGCCGAGATGATTCTGGCCAACAACAAGGTGTCGAAACTTCCGGCCAATAGGGCGAGTAACGCGCCTATACCATAGGTGATTAACCCATAAATCATCGATTTTTTACGGCCTAAGGTGTCACAGAGTCGTCCCCAGACCACTACTCCTAGCGCAAAGGCGATAAAGTAGACCGAGAGCGTTTGGGCCGCGGTTTCAAAGCTAACCCCAAATGCCTGTGAAATATGGGGAAGTGATGGGCTATAGATGGTTTCAACGACCTGAGGAAACATCAACAGAGTTACCATCAGCCAAATAGGAGGTGAATTTTTCATCGGTTTATACTCTTAATACGGTTTCAATGGCGGCAAGTATAGAGATGAGTCTGGTGTCCGGTTACAATGATAAGAACAGAAAACATCAAAATAGAGACGTATGGCCTTTATCAAACAAGAGAACCGTTTCGATGTCGATACCCTGGAGGTGCCTGTGGTGGGTATCGCGGCCGATGTAGGCCAGCACGATTCGGGGATGCACAGACATCAAAAGGCGCAGCTACTCTATGCGCCACTTGGCTGTATGAACATCACCCTGGATAACACTCAGTGTATATTGCCCCCGACTAAGGCGGCATGGATCCCTGCGGGGGTCGAGCATAGTGTTACTATGCGCAATGTCGTGGCCTATCGCTCTGTCTATTTCGATACTCAAACATTCACGAGGTTACCCCAAGGGGTGAGGATCATCTCGGTAAATACCTTGCTGCAGGCATTAATCGAAAGAATGGCGATGTGGGAGTGGGATAAGCCAAGTGAGGAACAAGAAACTGTCACGACTCTGTTTATCGAAGAGCTGGCAGCCGCGCCTCTGGAGCCCCTGTTATTACCTCTGCCAAGTGATCCGCGATTGAAGTCGTGGTTATCTGCGCTGCAATCTGGGGATGAGTTACCTTTAGCCCTGAAAACGATGGCGAAGGGCATTGGCGCGAGTGAGAAGACCATATCCCGAATTTTTAGTAAGCAGACAGGTATGCCCTATCAGGCGTGGCGGCAGCAGTGGCGATTACATGGTGCCATCGAGCGATTAGCTCTGGGAAACCCGGTGTCGCAGGTGGCCTTCTCTTTAGGTTTTTCCAGCGATAGCGCCTTTATCAGTTTCTTTAAGCAACATTTGGGGAATACACCTAGCCAGTATATGAAGGCAAAATCATCTGGATAAGGGGGGACATGTACCGCATTAAAAATGCCCGATATTCAATGTGAATATCGGGCATTCTTTTTAAAAGAATATTTTAGAAGCTTATCTGAAACGCTTAGCTTAGTGCCTTAGTGAGACTTAAAGACCGCCGAATTTGCCATTATTATTTTTCCATTCCGCGATAGGAGCGATAGTTTCAATGACATCCCAGTGCTCGGCAATTTTACCATTCTCAACACGGAACAGGTCGTAAAATGAGGTTTCAGCGCCGCCCAGTGTTCCTTCACTGATACTCAATACGAAGTTACCTTCGCCAAGGACTTTATAGTTTTTGGTATAGATCATCTCTATCCCTTGTTGCGCCATGGCGTCGAGGGCCGCGCCTAAACCTGACACACCATCACCGATTTGAGGGTTATGCTGCAGGTAGTTGTCACCATCGAAGTAGTTGGCCAGTTTATCGAACTCACCTTTTACCAGTATGGTATCGACAAAATCGGTTACCAAGGCCTTATTTTCTGCCGTTTTATCTAAGCCGGTTACCGTCGTTGAACCATCTATCTGGCTATGGCCGCTCGGGTTGGGGAGCTCTGATGTTGTGATGAGATTATCCCAGTGCTCGACAATGACGCCGTCTTCGAAACGGAACAGGTCGAAACCAACCTTGGGGCCGAAGAAGTTATAATCGGTATGGGTAAAAACGAACTCTTCATCTTCGAATGCGCGGACTACATCGACCCTGGCGCTGCCTTCGGGTAACGCCTGTAGTGCGGCGCCAAATCCTGCCAGGCCATCGCCGACAGAGAGGTTATGTTGGGTGTATTCGAGTGGGTTGATATAGGAGATCGCCTGCTCATCGCCGGTTTCTATACTGCCTAGTACCGCAACGGCTTTGTCTTTATTCGATAGCGTCATACTTACCTCTTTTGAGTTCGAATCATCGTTACACGCTGTTAGTGAAACTAGCGCCATTACCAGTGCGCTCGCTATGGTCTTTTTCATTGTTTTCCCTCATCTCGATGTTTGTTTTTCTTGATGGGATAAGCTTAAACTTCTGCTTAAAATAGCTGCAGGTTAATCGCGGCGAATAAATGGTGAATATCGAACCTTTGTGCTCCGTCGTATACAAATACCTGTTTGTGAATTGATTCATATGATGTTTGAGTGGCTTTCCGTGCTAACTATAGAAAGATATTGATGACTCAATTAAACCGAGTGAGGAGGGGAGTATTGCCGTGGTTTAGTCTTAATCTCGCTTGGTCTTAACCTCGCATTAGTCATATGCTTGGGTATAATGACCCCATTGGCCAATTCAATTTTATCCACTAATTTATTTACTAATTTATTAATTATGCAGTTAAAACCACTTTCGAAAGGTCGCTTTCATACGCTTTGGGAGCAGGAACACGGTGAGGTTGAGCGGATCATGCTCGATTGCATCAGTGAAACTAAAGTGGTGCCAGCGCACCAAAAACTGATGCAGCAAGGACAGAAGGTGAGTTCACTTATCTTAGTGAAACAGGGTCGTGTCTCTTTAGGCTACAGTGCCCGTAACGGTCGCTGCTTTCAACTCGGGACCATGGATTGCGACTCGCAGCTCTTTGGCGAGATGGAGTTTTTCAGTGGTTACCTGTGTCAGCTTGATATTATTGCCGAAGAAAATGTTGAAATTGAGGTGATTTGTGGCGATAAACTGCAACAGGCGTTAACGAACAAACCTATGTTTGCGCTTTTCTTTGCCAGTGCAATTGCTATCGATTATCAAGACACCATAGATATCCTGACTCGCCGCATGTTATATCCTATCGCCTATAACATCGCTTATGACCTGTATCATCAACACCTTAACGATCAACCTGTTGACGGCTTTACTAAGTGTTATCTGGAAGCTGAGCGGTTTGCGACAACCGATCGCGTGTATCGTCGCTCGGTAAAGAAATTGGAAGAATTAGGGCTGATTAAAAGGGATAAGGAGGGCATCGTTATCTGCGATTTCGAGGGACTCAAAGCCTACATCGAGTAGCCTGCGTGTCAGCTTATTTCCTATTGCTATCACTATTCATGTAAAAATGAAAAGCCCTACAAGTTTTTGGTAACACTTGCAGGGCTTATTTCGTTTTCAGTTTAAGCAATCTTAGATAAGGACAAGCTACGCTGTTTATCATGGTGTTGACTGGCGTTCATCATCAGCAAACTTAGCCGCTTGGCACGCCTCATCCTTATTTTTCGCACTCTTGCCTTAACTCGAATCGTTCTCTTGTTTCGCATGTCAGTTCAGTTACTCAAGCAGTCATTGGTCAATATTGCACTTGCGGTAATTATACCAAATTAAATCGGTATTTCATCAATATTAAGCCGCGGCTAATTTACTCTCTGTTGTTTGACGACGAGAGATGATGAGCATACTTAAAATCATGGCGTAAATAACCGGAATAGCATACATCACGGTTTGCAAGCCGATAATAGTCTCAAACATGGAACTTATTGCAGGACTGAACATCGCGCCTGCACTGCCACTGATCAAAATGAAGGAGACATTTTTACTGCTGGCCTGCTTTACAAAGGAGACGCCGTAGGCAATAAATGAATTATACAGTGCCGCACAGACGAAACCGTAGCCATAGGTGAGGTAAGACATCCACTCAAGTTTATCTGTGGTGACTATTACACTGGTGATGATTAAAGCCAGAGCCATCATTCCCATCAGGAAGTTTTGAATTTTCACCCGCGACACAATCGCAGTGGAGATCAGTGCGCCAACCAGTGCTGCCGACCAATATTGGGTGATGATGTTGCCCGCTTCTTCAAATGGAATATCGAACTTCTCTTTGACAAACATCGGCGCCCAGGTCAGGAAGGTATAGAGTGCCAACATGCCTAGGAACAGGCCTAGACCGGCACTGATAATCGAGAAGTTCCATTCAGATTTTTCCACTCGATTCTTGCCGGATTCCTTATCTCCTTGGTTTTCGCACAGGTCGAAATTAGTCATTAGGGCCATGATAGCCGTACCTAAAGCCACAATACCTACAGCCAGATAGCTATAGCTCCATGACAGTGCATTGCTCAGGGCGTAGGTGGTTATCAGTGGAAACACCACTCCGGCGACATTAAAGGTGGCATCTTGTACCACTAGCATAGTGCTCTGAATTTTCTCCTTCCATACCGATACCACTATGGTTCCGGCGATACACAGACCCACACCACCACACAGTCCGATAAGTGTCATGGCTATCATGACAATACTCAAAGATGAGGCGAAGTGCAGCGCCGCGGCGCTCAGGGCGATAGTCAGGTAACTCATTAGGGTGATACGTTTGACGCCTATCTTCTCAATCAGGAAGAAGGCCGCAACGGTACCCGCTAAAGCGCCGCCGTTGAGGAGGGAGAAAATTGAGGCGACTTCATTCACATTGGCCGAAAATTTCTCTGCGATAGGTTCGATTAGCATTCCAAACTGAGTCGCAAAACCCGCCATAATAAAGTTGGCGAGAAAGCTCAACAGAGTGAGTGATATTTTGTTTTTCATCATCGGTCCTTTCTTCATCGATCTTTAGTGTCTTTTATAAGGCTCGCAGTTGATCCATTATTTGTTTTTTTATTGGCGAGTCTTAAACCCCCATTAATGATATCGATATACTGCGAGCGTGAACTGATAAGGCGTGCCTTGCATTAGCTAGATGCCGTCTCTAAAGCCAACTCAATCATTTGGTTAAATGACAACTGACGCTCTTCGGCCGACGTCTCTTCGCCGGTTAGGCAGTGATCCGACACGGTTAGGATCGCTAAGGATTCGATACCCTGCTGGTGGGCTAAACCATAGAGACCTGCAACTTCCATATCGATGCCGAGTACCCCGAAACGCTCCAGTGCCGGGATCATATCCTCATCGGGATCGTAATACATATCGCCACTGAAGATGTTACCCACTTTGACACTGATCTGTTTTTCAACTGCTGAGCTATAGGCTTTATGCAGTAGGTCGAAGGTGGCTGAAGTGGCCATCTGGTAGCCGCTGCTACGCTTTGCATTGGTGGGAGAGTCAGTGCCTGCCGCCTGGGCTAAGATCACATCGTGTAGTTTCACATCCTGCTGTGTCGCGCCCAAGCTGCCGACACGTATGATGCGTTTCACCCCGAAATCATTGATCAGTTCATGAGCGTAAAGCACCATAGAGGGGATGCCCATACCGTGGCCCATGACTGAGATACGCTGGCCCTTGTAGAAACCGGTATAGCCCAACATATTACGTATGTTGGTGATCTCTACTGCATCATTGAGGAACGTCTCGGCGATGTATTTTGCCCTTAATGGGTCGCCTGGCATGATGATGGTTTCGGCAAAGTCACCCATCTGGCCGTTAATGTGTGCAGTCATAGCTATTCTCTCTCTTTAGTAATCTGGTATGAGTCATAAATTGACTCGATACTACGACCGACAGTGACAGGTCTATTAGGACAAAAGTCCGCAAGCAGGAATTAAATTCAGAATTTTGAACCGATACTAAACAGCAAACCGTGAACAGACGCTTGGGAAATGATTTAGTGGATAGGTCGTTTTTTTGAGTGAAAGCTGGGATTCTTACTAAGGTAACCACTGACTCACATCTAGGTATGTTTATCCCTGCGGTGTAAAATGCTAAGAAGAGTTTCAGTCTAATGGTAAAAGATGAAAAAGATATACGATGGTGATCGGGTTAAAAAGCAGGTGCTTATAGGCTGGTTAATTGCCGCCGCGGGTTTGGTTGTGCAGTTAGTGCTGGAAAACTTAGTGTGGGGGGAGAGTCGACCAGATATGGCGGCCTACATCGTTGGCGTCCCCTTTGCCCTCGGTGGACTTATTTTTGGCCATGCACTTTTAACCATGCTCATAGGAGAGGAGCGTCATCCCTTGGATCATCTGGATGAAGATTTTGTCGATATCTATCAAGCCAACATGATTCGAATACGAAAGCATTTCAAGGTTTGCGCGGTGATTGCGGTGGTTGGTGTCGGCTTGCTGGTCCTGTTTTTTACCACTCACGTCCCCATTTTGGGGGCGGGGTTTCCGGTGGTTATGCTCGGTATCTTCTATTACGTTTTTGGATTATATCGTTGGGGGCGGTGTCCGGCATGTCATCATGTAGCAACCGATAGCAGTGGCCGCTCCGTGCAGTTGAACTTATGTCAATGCCCCCATTGCGGCGCAAAGCTTGGGAGTGCAAAGAGATAAGGTGTTTGATCTGAATCATCAATAAAATGGCCTGCAGTTGCAGGCCATTTTAAATGTGTTAATCGAGATTTTAGCGACTGTTTTACCTGGGCGTTAGGCTAGATCTTGTAGCTAACTCCAAACTTCAGTGTTCTCGGCTTGCCGACGTTCACCTCACCATTCTCACCACCGCCCAGGTAGTCGGTATCGAACAGGTTCTCGACCTTGAGTCTGAGCTGCAGATCGTTTCCTGCAACGGGCAGCACGTAGCTGATCCCTGTATCGACGCGAGTGTAGCCCGGTTTCTCGAACTCGTTCTTAGCATCACCGAAGCGAGGCCCCTCATAGAAGGCACCTAAGTTAACTGCGGCGCGATCGGTCAGTGAGTACTTAGCCCAGACTGAGGCGGTCCACTCGGGGACATCTTCGGGGCGGTTGCCTTCGAACTCGTCATGGACTTCATACTCGGCATGGAGATACATCATCGAGGTGATGAGTGACAGATCTTCGTTGATCTGACCGATAGCGCCCAGCTCGAATCCTTTATGACGCTGCACGCCACCTTGGGTGGTGATAGGGTTATCGGGTGTTCCTTGATTAACCAGGATGTTGCTGCGTTTTATATCGAATAGCGCGGCATTGAGGCGCAGCTTACCCGATAACAGCTCCCACTTGGTGCCTAGCTCATACATCTCGCCCATGATGGGATCCAGCTCTTTACCAAAGTTAGCATCTTCATCGTCCAATACACTCCCTTGTGGTTCGAAGCTCTCGCTGTAGTTGGCATAGATAGAGGCGTTGTCGACCGGATGGTAGATAATGCCCAGCTTAGGTAACACTGAGTTGTTGTCGGCATCGGTCTTTTCTTGCTTGTCGTAACGCATACCCAGGAGCAGCTGCCACTGATCGTTGAGGGTGACTAAGTCCTGGGCGAATACACCGTAATATTTGTAATCTTCGGTCTCTGATTTGCCATCGGCGTAGTCGAGATCCGGTTGCGGTACTATGATGCCGGTGCCAATATTGCCCTTGTCCATCTTACCTTTGACTTTCAATGAACTGTATTCGTGTTTGAGGTAGTTACCGCCGAACAGTAGATCGTGTTGCATGCCACCGAGTTCGATACTGCCGACGAAGTCGAAGTAGAATGCCTGCTGCTGCCAATCTTCGAGCTTGTTATAGGGCTTGTTCTTGTAGCTGCCATCTTCGGGATCATAACTGCCTGTCTGAGGCTTGCTCTCCCAACGCTCGCGCTCGTTATGCTGCTTGTTATAGCCTGCATCTATGTTCCAGTCATCAGTTAACTGATAGCTGATATCGGCGCCGTAGTTTTCGCTCCGGGCATCAATTTTGGTCCAGGGCATGTCCCAAATCATCTCATCGCCGCCGATGACATCACCTTGGTCATCGATCAAAGCGCCGCTATCCTGGCCTGCAACTTCATCGGATCTGTCATAATGCAGCGACAGGGTCAGATCATCATTGATGTCGAAGTCGGTCATCAGGCTGCCGACGAAGAAGTCACTCTCTTGGGCGCTGCCATCCTGATACTCACGCCAATTCTTGTTGTCTTGCTTCTCTAAGATGGCGCGATAGCGAATGGTTTGCGCCTCGTTTAAGCTACCGCCGGCATCAAGAGTGCCACGCACTGAACCATTATCATCGCCCTTAAGGCCGAGTTCTAAAAATGAATCGTAAGTGGGTTTCTTGGTGACCAAGTTAACTAATCCGCCCGGAGTCGATTGTCCGTAAAGCAGACTCGACGGGCCTTTTAATACCTCGATATTGTCGACCAGCGCCATAGGCAAACGGTACTTGGAGAAGTGCTGGTGGCCATTCTTGAGTAGGTTAGTGCTCTCATCCAGGCTGAAGCCACGCAGGCTAAACCTCTCTCTGTCCGTAGTCACGCGGCCAATCGATACACTGGCATCGTTTTTCAGCGCATCACCTAAGGTCAGGATTAGCTGGTCGTCCATCACCTCTGTTGGAATAACAGCCACGGACTGCGGCGTGTCTAGCAAAGAGACATCTGAGCGCATCGCCGCATGGGCCTGATCGGTTTTATAATGCTGTTGATGGCCGGTAACTGTAATGATTTCGATATCAGATTGACCTGCAACTTGGGCTGAGGCGTCGTTTGTTCCGGTATCGGCTGCAAATGCAGGATTAGCACTTAAAATACCCGCGATAGCGGTCGCGATTAATTTATCATTGGTTTTCATTGTTTAAACCTAAGGGGCTCAATGCGTGCTCTGCTTTTACCTAAGCTTGAGAGATATTCCGTATCATCTGTAACGCGCAGTAATGAGGTGTTGTGAGAAAGACAATATGGCGGGAATGCTAATGATAATTGGTCTCATTTGCAATCAGTAAGGAGGCATGATTGTGTAAAGATCGATAAAAAATGTCTTTTTTACACAAACAGTGACTCAGTTCACGGTTGAACTTTGTTTGGAAAACACTAAATTAGTATTTTTTATAAACAAGTTAAATGAGTATTTGTTTTGCGGCGCCTTCTTGGACACTTTCCATAAAACTGTCTATAAAGCTATCCATAAAAACTGACCACAGAAACTAAGCGGTCTGGTTGATCTCTATTTCCTTATCGGCTGCTGAAACCAGCCAGTTATCCAGTTTATCTACTGAGCCTATGCCATCCTCCTTTATATTGGCATGCAGAGTATCCAGCGAGATTCCGGTACCTTCCAGCTGGGCATCTATCGGGCCTAACTCTCCCTTAAGCGGATAGTGTTGCTTATGCAGCACGATAAAATCATCACCGTGTATCCTGAATATCAATGCCTCAGGAAATGAGACTATCAAGGCTTGTGTTACATCGATAAGTATCTGATTGCCTTTTTCCCAACCTTGCTCTTTGTTGTACTGGGTGAAATTAGTCAATAAAATCATGTTAATACAGTTGTAGGGGGCTTCGCTCAGCTTGTCACTGTTGATAAGCAGTATATTGTTCAGGTAGTCACGATTATAGGCGCCGGTTAACTGATCTTTATAAAAGTAGGCAAATCGCTCTTTCTCTATCTCATTTATCGGTAGCTGGTTTGATTTTGGACTGACGACATCTTTTAAGGCTATCTGAGCCGCTTTAACGACTTCACTGCTAAACTGTTTACCGGCAAGCAGTTGAAGCTCTTCGAGTGCAGAAGTGATTGTTTTTCTGCCCTTGTAAACCCGGTCTGTCGTCATCGCATCGAATGCATCGGCAACACTCATAACTTGTGACAGCAAAGGGATCTGGGCTCCCTTCAGGCCTTGGGGATAGCCGGAGCCATCATAGTGTTCATGGTGATGACGCACTATTTCTGCAATCCCCTGAAAGATATCTACCCGCCTTAACATTTGGTAGCTGGTGACTACATGTTGCTGAATAATTTTACGCTCTAAGGGGGATAGCCTTCCCGGTTTCAGCAGGATGGAGTCGGGTGTGGATATCTTGCCTACATCGTGAACCATAGATGCGCGGTAGAGTTTATCTATGGCTTTGGCACTGTAGCCCATCTGCTTTGCGATAAGTGAGGCATACTTTCCGACACGTTTAGTATGACCGGCGGTATAGCTGTCACGGTTTTCTATCATGTCGACGATGGAAAAAATATGTTGCTCATAACTGGAAATTTTTTCTGATATATACCGCCGGGTGCGCCAGTAACCGAGGGTAATGGTGGCTACACCGATCAACCAGATAACGACAACATAGGGGAGGCTGGCCTTCAAGCGTGAAAGCGCATCGTCATAATAGGGAGAAAGTGTAATCGATGCCGAAATCCCTCCACGCACATCACCAACTCTATAGCCTTGATGGCCGTGACACTTCAGACATCCCTCTTCGGTAAATAGCGGGATAATTAATCTCATGTAGTCCTGATCGTTAATCGGATGGATTTCGTGATGAGGAACTCCTGTATCTTCAATGATATTCAGAGAGTCAGACTCCCATGAATCGGCTTTATTGTCGGGGTTCAGTGGTGTATTACTGACGATGCGTCCCTTTGTACCATATAGCTCAGAGTAGTTTTTCATCGTCTGTTTTATGGCGTAGGAGGGATTGATGAGGGTTAACTGCTGACCCGTCTCTGTTTCTATATCACGATTGGGGATATGCTCGAGGTAAGGGTTTGGTTGGGTCTGTGAGGTTACTGGAACATAGACCCCTCCGTGGAAGGTGACCCATGCCCGATATGCCAGATCTTTATTTATGCTTACTGTGGCTTCTTTAAATGCCAGCCTTTCGGCATGACGATTTTCCTGATTAAACCAATTGATCAGCAGAGAAACGATTAATACCGTCCAGATGACAAATAGCGTTACTACTATGAACTTTAAATACGTGACTTTAGTATTCACCAATTACCCCGTTCTTCCATGAAGCTATGTAACACTTGGTTACTGTTAAATTGGTATGATCTTTTCCTGAAAACCTTTCGACTCTTTTCATTTTAGGCTCAGCATTTTAGACACAGTTGGTTTTCTGCTCACTGTTCATCTCCCTGATGGTGAGTGTAGAAAGGTTAAACGCCAGCTTAGATTTTAGCAATTAGAAAAAAGTCTATATATTATTGTATCTCTTTGATTTGTTTGCTGGTTCAACGGTTTTAAGACGTGGGAGATGATTGATAGGTTAAATACAGGTGTACCCTGGTCAATAGGCCGTTCGCTCTTACCCGTCGTTTATCGCTGACAGGTAAGAGTAAAGATATATCGGGATGTTATTTGGTACCTAGTCCAAAAATAGGGGCGTCGTAGTCGTATCCTTCGTCTGTGTAAGCAGTGACTATAGCGTCATCGACCATGCCATCTTTTGCAATAACCTGTGTATTGAAGAAGTGGTGTATCTGTTTACGACGGCCATGTGCCGCCCAGCTTTCTCCATTTTCCCATATTTCGTTAAACACAATGGGATAGTTAGTTCGAGTGGCACTGGGGTGGTCGATTTGCCGTGTGAGCATATATTGAATACAGCCTTGCTCACGAAGGGCGTCGGGCTCTAGTGCCTTTAATACTTCAAATAATTCAGATTCTTTACCGGCTTTTGGGCGAAACTGTGCGATGACATAAACGCGAGTAGACATTGAATTGACCTCTTTCCATAGTTAAGAGAAGGGTTTCCTTGGCAAAAAATGGAGTAACCCGGTTACTACTGTATTCATAAATTTTAGCTCATTGTGACTCTTGATGGCTAATACCAACCGGTATAAGAAAGTGGTCGACTCAGAGTTATTTTTGGCAGCTTAATTCAAGGTGAAAGAGTGAGGGAATAGTGATCCCTTTTGAACTCATTCAACACAGAAGTAGGCTGCCAAAAACACGCCTGAAAGGCGAGTTTTAGCACTTGCGATACGGCGTTAACGAGCTTAATCCTAGTTTAACTATGTTCCTCACTCGTTGAGAGCAACATGGTCTAGTATGTTCCTGACATACTTAAGACATTCCCTCTACTGACCCATATGGCCTGTGATATTCCTGATATCACTCAGGCATTTCCCACGTCCGTGTGGGTCAGATGGGAAATGTCTTTAAAGCGTATGGAACGCTTAAGACCATGGAGGTCAGATGTTGCGCACGACTATATGAACATAGGAGGTACGAGTCCATGGATGGGCAAAGGTATAATAATGCAGGAGCAATTATCGAGAGTAACGCATGGATCAGTTACCGAGGAGCAATTAATGGCCTTGCCTCACAAGTGCTAAATTCTCGCTGAGTGACCACACCTTTATACTGATTGGTATAGTAGTTGAACTTAACATATGAATGAGGATAATAGCGGCCTTAGTTTCTATTCATGATGATATTTTTGGAATGCGCCTCGATAAATTTTTGTGTAAGAGTACCGAGCTGACCCGAGTTCAGTCCGTGGGGCTGATTGAGTCTGGAGAGGTAAGCGTTAATGGGGAGGTGTTTACCGACCCTGCCGTTCAGGTGCATGAAAATAATCGTATTACTCTGAGCGGGCAGGTTCTCACCCCACGAGCTTCGCGTTATATTATGATTCACAAGCCCCTCGATACGCTCAGCTCAAATGTCGATGGTGATTACCCCTCTGTGATGAACTGTCTTGATATCGATAAGGTGTGCGACCTTCATATTGCCGGGCGTTTAGATGCCGATACAACAGGGTTAGTCTTAGTTACCGATGATGGACGTTGGTCGTTTAATATTATTAACCCTAAGTATCATTGTGAAAAGGTGTACCGAGTTAGCCTGCGCGACTCTATTGCAGCCGATGTCGCCGGAAAGTTTGCCCTAGGGGTTCAGCTTCAGGGGGAACAATCACTGACTCTACCGGCAAAGCTTGAGGTGGTGAGCTCCAAAGAGGTGCTATTGACCATCACCGAAGGTAAATACCATCAGGTAAAGCGTATGTTTGCCGCCGTGGGGAATAGGGTTAACGGCCTGCATCGACAGCAAATTGGTGAAATCAAACTGGATATAGGACTCGGCCAGTGGCGGTATCTGACGGCTGAAGAAATTAACTCATTTTCCGTGTTCCAGCTATAGTTCAGGCTGTTCGGCGTTATCGGTAATTCTCGTAGAGTTTATCCAGCGCGATAGAGAGACCATTTTCGGTCACAATCCTGATATGCTTTTTGTCTATCTCTCTGGCATTACTCATGCCGCATGAGTGAGCGATGAGTCCCAAGCCGTAATGCATATATTTATTGTAGTTAGCCACTCTTTGGGTCTTATCTTTTACATTTAAGCCTTGCTGCAAACGCTTATTATGAGTAGTAATGCCTGTAGGGCAGGTATCTTTATTGCATTGCAACGCTTGAATACACCCAAGCGCAAACATGTATCCGCGAGCGGAAACAATAAAGTCAGCTCCCAGAGCTAGCGCCCACGCGACTTTGGAGGGGGTAATGAGTTTTCCCGATGCGATCACCTTGATGCGGCCTTTAAGCTGATGACGTTCCAGGCGTTTTACAACCAAAGGCAGACTCTCTTTCAGTGGCAAGCCGACATAGTCCATCAGGGATTGGGGCGCGGCGCCAGTGCCTCCATCTGCACTGTCGATGGTAACGAAGTCCGGGGCTGATTGAGCACCACGCAGATTAATCTCTGCCAATAGCTCATCAAACCATTCAATCGAACCGAACACAGCTTTAAATCCTACAGGTTTGCCAGTCAGGTCTCTTATCAGGCTCACCATGTCGAGGAGATCACCAACACAGTGGATCTCTCGATGGCCATTAGGGCTGATAGAGTCCTCTCCCTGGGGGATACCGCGAATATGCGCGATATCGGCAGTGACCTTTTGGCCCGGTAATATGCCGCCTTTCCCCGGTTTGGCTCCCTGGCTTATTTTTATTTCAAACATCTTAACTTCAGCGTGAGCGGCAATTTGACTGAGCTTCTCTTTACTTAACCTACCTTGTTCATCGTTGACGCCGTATTTAGCGGTGCCGATTTGAAAGACGAGATCGGCCTTTCCCTCCAGATGGTAGGGGCTCAGTCCGCCTTCTCCGGTGTTTAACCAGCAGCCACATTGACGGGCGCCATGGGATAGAGCCTGAACGGCAGGTTTAGAGATGGCTCCATAGCTCATCCCTGAGATATTAAAAATTGAGCTTGTGGTGTATGGAAAGCGGCACCCTTCACCTATGGTTATCGGGCCGGGTGTCACGGCTTCTTCTTCGAGAGTCGGAAAGGCACAGTTCATAAACATGATGGTGCCAGAGGGATCTAGGCTGAGTGTTGAGCCAAAGGGAATAGTGCGGTCGACATTTTTTGCGGCCTTATAAACCCAGCTTCGTTCGGCGCGGTTGAAGGGCATCTCTTCGCGATCCATTGCCATAAAGTATTGCCTGAAAAATGCACCTTGTTTTTCAAGTATATATCTAAATCGTCCTATGACAGGGTAGTTGTGACGAACGGCTTGCTTGTGTTGCCTAATATCGGCGATATACAGACTGATAACGACTAATACCCCAGATCCTATGACAAAAATGAACAGACTCGCGAGGAAATTTAAACTAACAAGAATGAAATCGCTCATCAATGACTTCCCCCTATCAGGTCTACAGATATATACATCTCAAGTGGTTGTCTGGCATGGCTTTCGGTGTTCACTCCGATATCGCCTATAACCAAGTATTGAGTATAGTCGCACAATGAAAATAGACCGTTATTGTACGGTCTTAGTTTCAATTCTGTACTTGAGTGAGCCTCATATCATCTTGAATTGGACTCTGCATACATCTTGCAAACATATCTAGTTTTTTATCATATTGCGTCGAGTGAACATTCAACATCCCCAACATACTATGGAAGATATTGTCGTGACTGAAGGTGTCTCTCTTTGCTTGGTCTTGAAGACAAGCGGTATCTATATACTGGCTGCGTTGCTTAGGGAACCAGGCTAACAAGGGGATATGTTTCTGCTCTTCTGGTGCGAATGCGTAGGGAAAACCGTGTAGGTAGGCACCTGATTCGCCTAGCGATTCACCATGATCGGAAACATATATCATAGAGGGCTGTACATTTTGTGGCAGGGCGCTTAGATCCGCAATGACTTTAGATAGCACGAGATCGGTATAGGCAATCGTGTTGTCATAGGTATTGATCAGTGACTCAGGAGAGCAATTTTGTATATCACTTCTTTGACAGTCATTCTTGAAGGGGCGGGTTTCACTGGGGTAACGCCTGAAATAGGTGGGCCCATGAGAACCTATCATATGAAGCACAATCAGCGTAGTCGGGGCTGTTAGATGGGTCAGCTTCTCCTTAAGCGGTTCCAGTAGTACCTCATCGAAACAGTATTCGCCATCACACAGAGGATTGTCAGATTTTACATCGATATTGATGGTGGGGACGCGCTTACATACTCCTTTACAGCCGTTGTTATCTACCCAAAGTACATCGACTCCGGCTAGTGATACCAGATCCAATAAGTTTTGTTCGTATTCAGCATCAAGATCATCAAAGTTACTTCGGGTTAGTGATGAAAACATACACGGAACCGACACTGCGGTTGCCGTACCGCAGGAAAACATCTTTTCAAAGGATATCAGCCCCAATTTTTCGGTGGCCTTATTAGTCGGCTTAGCGTAGCCGTTATAGGAGAAGTTTTGCGCCCTTGCCGTCTCTCCCAAAACCATAACAATCACCTTTTTTCGTCCATCTGCATAGCTGTCCAGAGTTGGGGCGGAATCCAGGATCTTAAAGTGTCTCGGCTTTGTAAAGTAGTGGTCTCTTGTATATTTGAAGCTGTCGACCAGATATGGAAAGGGGATCGAAGATTTTTGCAGCTGTCTGTTATTACGCCCGACAGAGGCGTAGTTAGGGTAAAAAATAGCGGCGATGATGAGCACTGATAATATCGAGAATGAGATTAATTTTATTCTCAACACCAAAGATTTTAGCCTAGGATAATGTTTAATTTTTACCAGCAGGATAAAGGTCGCTGGTAGCAAACCGGTAAACAGGAAGAATGCCGCAACATGCCAGTTCAGGTAAGACAATGCCTCGGCCGTATGGGTTTCAGCCGAGTTTTGAATCATACCGTAATCGAATACGACGCCATAACTCACCTTGGCATAGAAGACCAGAGAGGAGATAAGAGTCAACCCAATCAAAACGGGCTTTAGCATGGGCCTTGCTGAGAAGAGTGAAAAGAGAATCGTACATAGGTTGAATGCCAGAATCGGGACTGTGGCCAGGAATATCAGGTTAAAGTCATCTAAGGCCAGTACCTTAGTAGTCACCTCTTTCAGGAAAGGAAAGTTAAATACCAGAGTAAAATACAGAGCGACCAAGAGAATAAGTTGATTGGTGCTCAATTGGCATTTTGAGAAGCGGTTTAGCTGATACGACATGATTTTAAGCCCTGGTATAGAGACGAGTTGTGGCAAATTGTTTGTGCTCATCCCTAAGCGCACGAAGCATATCACCGGCAGCTGGCTTAGAATGTAAGCGCTTGTCCGCCTCAGGTAAGCGTTTGTAAGCGTCTTGCAGTGGGGGGGGGAATAGAAGGGTAAAATTTGAGAGGGTAAGCTAGGCTTTGAATAGCGATACCGATTGGTATTATATAAGAAGAGAGAGCCGATGAAGCGGGAGATTGTGATCTTTAGCAAACGAGTAAGAGCCGTGTTTCAGAGCGACAGAGAAAAGATCGAGCTGCCGTTCTTCTCTGGTTTTCCGAAGAACTCCTGCCGGGGGGCTTCCATCTTCCTTGGCTACTTGTTAAATGAGCGTTTTCCTGACTCAATGGTTCAGTTGATCCATGGTTCAAATCGATATAAAAATGAACATCACTATTGGCTTGAGGTCGACGGTTATATTTTCGATATCACCGCAGATCAGTTTGATCAATTTTCATCCCCCATCTATGCCTCGCT
>Ga0070724_10000759_pt1 | contig 21147 bp, 11 predicted proteins | sample tdDd001_FD_67278 | JGI IMG/M metagenome (GOLD analysis project Ga0070724, IMG submission 67278) | Marine sediment microbial communities from the Atlantic coast under amendment with organic carbon and nitrate - tdDd00.1 | ecosystem: Environmental > Aquatic > Marine > Coastal > Sediment | place... | reverse complement strand
TTCTGCCCCAGTAATGATGAAACGATGAAAGGCGCATTTTCAGGAGTCACTCCGCCACCAACGACCAACTCGATGTGACCGCTCGCCGCCGATTTGAGCTTTTTCAACATTGCCAAGCCTTTGTCAGCACCTAAGCCGCTACCCCATGGAGTACCTGAGGTCAAAACTCTGGTTACCCCCATATCAATAAGTGGAAGTATAGATTTTTTAGGGTTAATAATGGCGTCAAACGCCCTGTGGAACGTCACCGTTAAACCTTGTCGTCTAGCCCGGTTAAGTAGTGCTGCCGTATTCTTGTGGTGCAGCGACAAAGTTTCATCAAGCGCACCAAACACTATACCGTTCGCACCGAGAGAAGCCGCCGTATCAATACTTAGCATCATTGCTTCGCACTCACGTTTCGAGTAGCAAAAGTCACCTGGCCTTGGTCTTATCATTACCATCAGCTCTTTGTGATTGAAGATGCTTCGCGCTTCAATAATTGCTGAGCTTGAAGGTGTAAGCCCTTCGCAATGCATACTGGCACACAGTTCTATACGATCGACGTCTGCTTGTTTCAATTGCTCAAGGTTGCTGGTAAACGCTGGGCTATCAGCGTCAACACAAACTTCTAATGGAATCATTGAGTTACCATCAATTTACCTAGCAGCCCATCAATTGCCACGTCACCTTTTTCTGTAATCAGACCAAGCTCAAGAACTTGTTCTCCTGCGAGCGCACTCAGCGGGAACGTACTCGTCTGCCAGTCCTTTGAGCTAGATAGTGAAAAGGTCCATCGTTTCTTGTTGGCATCAATTAAGTAAATTGCCATTCCAGACAGTGAATTTTTTGTTGTAACTTGTAATTCACTGTTTTTCGTAATTGCAAATCGTGTAGCAAATAAAGGCACCCTCACACGCGAGTCTTCGCCCTTAATTTTGAGTGAGCTCCCACCCTGAAATGCATCGTCAAAGTGATAACTTACGTGGAATTGTGAATTGGATGATGCGCCAAAAATGGCAAACTGCCATGTCGGAAGCGCAGTTTGCGCGGCCATATCAGACCATGGCGTAGCAGTTTTATGGCCATTATCGAATAAATGTAAGCCATGCCCTGTATTAAACGATGTCGTGAATGGCAAAGATAAATGAGGCGTTGAGGCACTCAATCTACTTGCAATCCCTGGCCACCCTTGCTTATCGAGGAACGCGAGATTGAGGTCGTCACCAACAAAAAGGCGCTGTTCGGTGACATAGTATCGAGCATAATCAGTGCTATCCTTTTGGAACAGACTAAACGCTTCGCTCTTATCATCGCCGCCAAAGTTATAATTGAAATTGGGCGCAAAGATTGCGATTGATGTTTTCGCACGACCGTCAGAGAAAAGCCAATTATACCAATCTGTTACGACGAATGCAGTTTGTGCATTACGCTGTGGCCACATATCTGCGCCGGTGTAGATGTCGTATGCTGAACGTCCAATTTTTTTCGCATGGTTAACAGATTTGTCAACCATACCTTTATTCCACCAGTAATTCAGAAAAATGGCATCGCTAGAACGTAGGTTTTTATCGCTCAAGTAACGACTATTGACTTCATTAAGCTCGTTTTGCCACTTAACCTCTCCTGAAGCGACCATTGAATCATACCAATGAATTTCCATTCCTGAAGGCGCATTGGCAGTAAGGTATTGCACGAAAGCCAGCATTTTAGTGGCCAGTTTTTGTCCTCGCGCGGCATTTTTTTCGCCTTCTACGAGGTTATTATTTTTATCTTTTACTGAGGTAAGATCGGTTTCTTGGTTAATAAGCCAACCGTCAAAACCATAAAATTGAGCTATGTGAATAAGCTTGTCTGCAAGTAGAAACCGCCCTTCGGCGTCCTGTATAAGGAGCTGTTCGACTGTGTCGGCGCTCCCCCCCCACTGCGCGACCCCAAGAAAAACTGAGCCAATGACTTTTACGCCGTTTTTGTGTGCGGCATCTACCCAAGGCCTCGCTGGAATTTGAACGGTATGCTTCGCAGTACCAGCGAACCAATTAAGTATGTCTATGTCAGACCAATGGGTGAAATTGTAAAGGTTAAACTTAGGTTGATGTGCGAGATAGTTGCCAAAGTTGTTCATGCCATCTGGTGCATAAAGCACTTTTGCGGCTCTATCTTGAATTACCGGATTTCCGTCATATCCAAATAACGTAGCGGTGTCCCTTCTCGCAAGAGGTATTGTAGCTACGTTTCGGCTATCCACCCATTTTGATTGAGGTGACCACTGTTCAAGTTGCTCAAGTGAAAGTGCAAATGGCGGACTATTCGGCGTAATAGTTTCTTGGTTCGACGTTGCCCATGACGATGAAACGAATAGTGCCACTAGCGTTGTCGTTATTAATCTATTCATTGTTTACGCTCCTTTTAACAAACTTTTTCCATCGATGAGTTGAGCGCCGTTGCCGTCGTGAACGGCATAGTTAAAACCAGGTTGAATGCAGTGCGCCCCGTATTCACCCTGTTTATTTAATGCCAAAAATCCTACCTGGAAAACTTTGTAATCTCCTAATTTCAACGCGATTCGTTCTACAGCGCCTTTACACGCTTCTTCTGGAGATGCCCCTTGACGCATAAGCTCTACCACTAAATGACAACCTACCGTCTTCATCATCAGTTCACCCATCCCTGTTGCGGTCGCCGCACCTACTTCATTATCAACGTATAAACCGCTGCCAATGATAGGTGAGTCACCTACCCTTCCGGGCAGTTTGTACGCCGCTCCTGACGTTGTACAAGCCCCCGATAAATTTCCCTTTTTATCGAGCGCCAACATACCTATAGTGTCGTGGTTCTCTATATTGATTTGCTGAACTTTTCTCGTTTTAAGCCAATTTTTCCAATCTGCTTTGGCCTCTGCGGTTAGCAGATTTTCTTCAATAAAGCCCTGTTGCAGTGCAAAGGCTTTCGCTCCTTCTCCCACAAGCATGACGTGTGGGGTTTTATCCATAACGCGGCGCGCAACAGAAATTGGGTGTTTAATTCCTTGAAGGTAGGCAACTGAACCACAATTCATATTCTCATCCATAATGCAGGCATCAAGTGTCACGTTACCTTCACTATCTGGGTAACCGCCATAACCGACCGTTCTTACCTCAGGATCTGCCTCAGGAATACGTACACCAGCTTCAACAGCATCAATAGCGAGTCCGCCACTACTGAGTACATTCCACGCTGCCGCGTTCGCGGGAAGGCCATGCTCCCACGTTGAAACTACAATAGGACTATTCGACTTAGTAGAAGCCTTAGCTGAAGAGGGTAAAAGCACCCCTAACGCACTCGTCAACGCTGAAAGCTGTAAAAATTTGCGTCGTGTTGTCATTGTGGATCCTTTTGAGCACTGTGTTTGTTCAATATGGCTTGTTGCAGCAACAATATGGCGCCCGCCTGTGGAGAACCGTGCTGAGATATAATGTGTTGTTTTAAATGTTGGGGTAAGCGCGGGTAAAGCGCGTGCGCGACGCTGCCCACCAGAGCAATGTTGGCCACACCAAAATTAATCATTCTAGCTATCACATGTGCTGCGAAATCTAACGCTTCATTTATAAGTTCATTAGCTACCGTGTCGCCTTTGTCAGCTGCTTCGAATACGAAGGGAGCATATTTTGCGAAAACACTTGCGCCAGCGTTAACCGTCTGTTGTGCTAGTTCTATGGCACTTTTTTTATTAAGAATTAGGCGTGTTAGCAGTGTATCTGGGCCTAGTTCATCTTCGGCAAGGAGTACAGCTTTAATCGCTTCCAAACCAAGCCACGAACCACTTGCCTTCGCATTAATGGGAAATCCCATACCACCTAAAGCAAACTGCTTTTTGTTTTTTATTGCCATCGCACTGAAGCCAGTACCGAGAATCAATACTCCTCCATCTTTCCCTTGATGTGCGCCAGCAACCGCGGCATGAAGGTCAGTCGTTAAAGAAAGAAACTCAAAAGGATGATTCCACGCGTTCATGACGTCATAAATATAGGGCAGATGAAGGCCCGAAAGCCCTGCACCTACCGAGCACTGAGAAATGGAGTCGGAGTCCATACCAGCGTTCGATAAAGCTTGATTGCAAGCCTCTAAAATAGATTGTTTTGCAAGCTCAGCGTCATTTACCGGGTTCGCTGGGCCACCCCATCCCTCGCCCAATATTTTGCCTTTTGAGTCTTGTAAAAGTGCCCGGCAGTGTGACCCACCACCGTCAATACCAATATATAAAGTCATTTCACGCTTTTTTTTGATGTGAAAACATTGGCGATGCCAGAACGGCACCGCCAGATTTTACCTTACTGGTCAGGACCAATAAGCTCTACTTCAGACAACACGACTGTGCTGCTTCCGCTTGTCGCTGTGATATTCAAACGATAGCTGCTGTAGGCAAATCCATTCGCCATATCGAACAAGCTTCGCTCGTAACTGCTATCCCATGTTTCACCCGTCCAGCTTGCGATGGTTTGCCAAGTGCTGCCACCATCGTTAGAACCAACAAGGTTAAAGTCTGCTGGGGCAGAAGCTGTGTCACTGCCGATACTAAGTGTCACGTTATTAACAACTTGCGAGGCTGGCATATCAAATTGAATCCAAGCGCCGTTTTCAACAGCAGCAGACCAATTTGTGTTTACATCGTTGTCAACTGTGCTTTGTGGGGCATCACCGCTACTCGCTGTTGCTGTTGTACCCGATTGAGAGGTCAAATCAATTGAGCTGTAAGTAGGACCAATCAACTCTATTTCGGCAATTTGCATCAACGTGTCATCGCCACGGTTTTTAGTGACATTAAATCGGTAGTAAGAAAAACCGAGATCATTACTAAATGCAAACACTCTGCGCTGAAAACGATCATCAAAGTCTTCCCCAAGCCAACTCGACAAGGTGACCCAATTCGTACCGTCATTAGACGCTTGCACATTAAAGTTCTGAGGGTCTCTGCTCTCAGCATCGTTAGCGCTAGTCAGAGCCAACTTATTAACTGTAACTGGCTGAGTGAAGGCAACTTGCGCCCATGCAGGGTTTTCTGATGTAGGTGCACCAGCCCAATCGTTATGGTCAAGCCATTTAGTTTCCGGATCGCCGTCAAATGCTTTGATGCCCGACTCTCCTTCGCTTATAGCATTGCGCGCAGTAATGCTTGCGCCCGCCGACATGGCGTGATTCTCATCCGGCGTAACAGGGCCAATCAACTCTATTTCAGAGAGCTGCATTAGCGTAACATCACCTTTATTTTTCGTAATGTTTAGACGATATTTACTGTACGCTAAAGAGTTGTTGGCCGTAAAAGTTTGACGTTCAAACCGTTCATCAAAGCTTTCCCCAATCCACTCACCAAGCAAGAACCACGTTTCACCACCATCATTACTCCCCTGTAAATTGAAGTTTTGTGGGTCCCGTTCAGGCGCATCATTGGCGCTGGTAATGGCCAATGTGTCGACGGCAACAGCTTCAGGAAATACAACTTCGACCCAGGCTGGATCCTCGTCGGAAGGCACTCCACCATTGTCTAGCCATTTTGTCTCTAAATTATTGTCGAACGCCATCGTCTCGGCTTCGCCATCACTGATACGAGCCCGTCCAGTGACGTCAATACTTCCCACCGGATCGGTATGGTCGACTGAAGGGTGAATTGGCCCTACTAACTCAATTTCACTGAGCTGCATTAGGGAGTCTTCACCACGGTTTTTAGTAATATTTAATCGATAATAGCTATACTCGATACCATTGATGAAGCGGAATTCTTTACGCTGCAGTCGCTCATCGAAACTCTCTCCGATAAACTCAGCCAATGTCACCCAGTTTTCTCCATCATTAGAAGCGACTAGGTTAAAATTCTGAGGGTCGCGACTTTCTGCGTCATTTGCGCTGGTAATAAATAGACTATTTACAGCATGTGCTTCAGCAAATTGTATTTGTATCCAAGAAGGGTCTTCGACCGTTGGTGTACCTTCCCAATCGTTGTGGTCTAGCCATTTTGTCGTCGGATCATTATCAAATGCTTTTGCTTCAGACTCCCCATCACTGATTCGATTACGAGCGGTAATGGTTGCAGACGCTATGTTAGCTGCGGTCGTTACTTCTTGAACAGGCCCACTGCTTGGTGCCGCCTCTTTAAACGCCAGCGTAACGTCTATAATATCTTCCGCTGTCAAACCAAACTCAGCGACAAGTGGCATAGCTGAAATTGAAGCCAACAAACGCTCTCTCACGGTGGCAAGCTGTGTTTCATCGCCGTCTCTTGCCGCGGCAATTGCCGTTACGATAGCATCGGGCAGAGTAGTAAAATCTTCATCAGCCGCAATGTTTGCAAAAGCAGCGTTTAGCAACGACAGCTTAATTACGTCTGTGCTCACCAAAACATCTGTGCATGTTGACGCCTGTTCATCTGTCGCTTCGCTACACTGCTCACCAGTAACGAAGTTTTCATACGCCTCCGCACTGACAAGGGGTGTGTTAAATACATTCGCTTTTAAGTTAGACCCCAACGCTTTTAGCACAACATCTGAGTTGTCGGAAAGCGCTAGTTCAAATAGCTCTCGCACAGATACATTGCGCTCGTCGGCGATATCTTGTTCGACTAGCGCTGTAGCCAGCGTCGTAAGTGCATTCGCCTGAAACGTTGCGTCTGATGTTCCATCAGCATCATTCGCATAGGGCACATCAACGTAGCTCATAGTGGTAAACACACTGCCTGTAAGCGGCGCTCCTGACAGACTCTCGCCTATCGTCATATTTGCGCAATTAGCCGCATCACATATCATCGCAGTATCACTATCGGCTGTAGCTGTAATCTTAAACATGCTACTTACACCAAAACCTTCTCCACCTGTTACACTGAAGTCTGCTTTGCCGTTAGTATTTGTTCTTACCTCTCCTCCATCGATTGAAATAGCTGAACCATTCATTTGCTCAACTGAAATCACTGCGTTACTGATGGTTCCTTTGACGACTGTGCCAGATATATCTGCAGACGTGGTTTCAATCACTTTGGGTACATCTTGAGGGTCGGGCGTGTCTGCACCACCACCGCACCCATATAGACTCGCTAAAGATAGTGCAATAAATGCAGGGAGTGGTTTTTTCGTAAATGTTTTCATAATTCTTCCTTTACAATTCTTTTCTGTCTTAACCTGATTGCTTTTTAAAACCGGTATGTTGCACCAGCGTAAAAACGGCGACCCGCATAGGCGTTTTGTACAAATCGCTTATCGGTGTCATCTCCCAAATAGGTGTAGGTGTCAGATTTAGTTAAATTGATTACAGAAGCTGAAAACACGAGATTCTCAGAGAAGTTATAACTTGCGTTCAGGTCAACCTGAGCATAAGGGTCTTGAAAATAATTTTTCTCCCAACTCGCGTTGTAACCCTGCACAGTTTTACCCCTGCGGTTGTAGGATGCACGAACGCTAAATAGATCGTCTTCATAGAAGATTGAGAAGTTCATTTGGTTTTTTGAACTACCGGTTAGCGGCGATTCACCAACTTTTTGGCCGTCAAGTTCTACGTTAGCTTGATTAGTATCGTTATAGGTGTAGTTCGCATACACACCAAAACCATTGTCAAAGAAATGCTGAATGAAGACTTCCATTCCTTGCGAGCTTGCATCAGTACCGTTTGCTGACGTGCTGAATTCTCTTACCGTAAAATCATCACCACCTGCAGTAATCACTTTGTCGTTAGCATTTGGCAGGGTAAATTGACGTTCCGGCCCACTTTGCGTAATGTCTATAATTAACGGAACAACGAAGTTATCAACATCTTTTTTGAATAGCGCTAAGCCCATACCAGAGCCTTCACCGTAATAATATTCTAACGACATATCGAACTGAGTAGACAAGAAAGGCTGTAAGTTGTTATTACCACCAGAGCCAGTCCATCCCTCGCCATCAATTACCTCATCGAAGTTAGGCTCACCTGAGCGATCGGCTGAGTATTCGCTAGATGTATAGGTAAGCGTTTGAAATTGACCTAGCGAATTGTAACCGGGACGCGCCATAACCTTTGCTGCCGCACCACGTAACACCCAGTTTTCATTGATATCCCATACAATATTCAAACTCGGAAGCACTTCGGTGTAAGTATTTTCTTTCTCAATATATACAAAGTCTTCTACGCGCTGCTGGTCGATAGGAAGTTCAGCACCATCGTCGTCAGTCCAGTCCAAGCGGTAGGTAATTTTGTCTGAAGACCCAGAAATGGTTTTATTGCGTACAACGCGCACCCCAACGTTACCGCGGATTTCTTTATAGCTATAGTCAGCTTGCACGTACGCAGCTGTAATCTTTTCATTTACATCGTAAACATAATTATCTTCGAAGCGTGTGTAGTGAACAAAGTTTTCGTTTACGATGTCTCGATACCTATACCAATCAACTGCGGGGAACAGGTTGGTGTTAATAGCGTCAGACAAGTTATCAAGAGATCCTGACAATATCACATCGGTGATATTAGGAATTCCGCCATTGCGTGAGTAATCATCGTCTAGGTCGATAGTACCCGCGGCTTCTTCACCCGCTATATCAAAATCTGGAGATAAGTAGAAACTGTTACGTGTTTCACGATGTATTTCACCGTCTCGGTATTTCGCACCAAGAACCAGCTTTTCTACTACACCCCAATCGACATAATAATCGACATCAATGCTGGCATAGGTCTCTTCCTGCGTGCCCGATACAAAGCTAGAGTCTGTGGCCCCCACATCGGCATCACCACCTATTCCCGCTTTCAAGTTGTCAATGGCACTTGGGTCCATATAAGTGGTCATTTCTTTATTCGTCAAATCCCACCCGTAGTAGCTTGATGCTTCATTTAAATAGTAAGCAGCGCGAAACTTTTCCGACGGACCACCTTCTGCTTCGGTATGTCCGGCAGACATTTTTACATTAAAATCGTCCCCCTCGTACGAAGCAAAAAAGTCAAAGGTATCTGACGTTGATTCTTCAATAGTGTATTCACCATTTATACGCGGAATAGCAGATGGCATAAATGTGCCTCCTGCACCAGAGGCGTAATCAATTCCTGTAACGTATTCAGCTTCAGCGTCAACTCGGATATCTGTCCAAAAATTGTCGTTGTTATTCCACTCTGGGTATTCAAGCTGGTTTAAAATAGAATCCTGACCTAGCGTAAAACGGAAATAGTTCATTCCTAATTCAAGGCGTTCTGTAGGTCGCCATTGCGCTGTTATCTGCACGCCTTCTCTTTCACGCTGCTCTTCAAGGACCTCTTGCACCATACTTTGAGGAGCATAACCTTGTGCGCCACCGTCAATGGTTTGCTGATTAACCATCTCTGTATAATAAAAGTTCTGGTTGAGAATATTGACTCTCGAACTTTGAGCTCGGTTGATACGGTCTTGCTTGGTATAGCCAACAAGGAAACCTAAGTCCTCGTCGTCATTTTTCCAAGAGTAAATTCCGCTAAACTGGGGTTCGTACTTATCAGTAATATCTGCATTAGTATATTCAATATTGAGTATTCCCGAATTAGCTTCCATTTCTAATGGTCGCCGAGAATGCATGATTACAGTACCACCAATACCACCTTCATCCAGTCTTGCCTCTGAGGACTTATACACCTCAACGCGTGAGATCATTGTAGATGGGAGTAGTGCATAGGAGAATGAACGGGCGGGCTCTCCAGGTGAAGATGCAATAAAATTACCGTTCAACTGAGTAAACGTAAGATCTGACGATAAACCTCGGATACTGACCGTTGCTCCTTCACCCCCATCGCGCTGAATAACAACTCCAGGAACACGTTGAAGTGAGTCAGCCACGTTCTTATCGGGAAATTTACCAATATCTTCTGCTGTTATTGCGTCTACGGTTGCATTAGACAAACGCTTAATTGCAAGGTTTTCTGCAGAGGAAGCACGTATACCACGTACTTCAATTACTTCAGTTGTTTCTTCATCTTCAGGCTGTGTGTCTTGAGCGTGCACTGAACCTATAGCACCTAAAACCGATAGACAAAGTAGGGATTTAATGAAACCTCGTTTTAACGGGGTATCATACAGAGCGTTCCTGGTCGCCATGATTTTCTCCACCATTCAATGTAAAGGTATACAATCAAAGTCAGGACTAAAGATATACCTGAATTAAATCAATACCTTGAAAATAATTATTATATTGATATGTAACTCTTACAAAAACCAAAAATGTAATCGATTACAGAAATTGATACTATGATGATAAAATAACCATGTCAACCAAACATTAACAATTAAGTTATTTTTTTAACCACCAGCTTTAAAAGAGTGGAAGGAGAAATGAAAAGCTTCTCCTTTCATCTCAATAAGTTAGAAGAAAAGAGAATTTCAAAGCTTATTTGAAAAATAATTGTGTTAAAAAATGTTTAAATAAAAAAGTGAATTTAAACGATATGCAGCCAGTTAGGTTTCATTTTCGTCCATTGAATTCCGAGCAGGCCCTGTACTTTGCCTTTCTAGTAGTTGAAAGGGCATTATTTCACGTGAACGCCGCAGAGGCTCTTGGCGGATCTTTTTAATGAGTATTTCAACTGCACGTCTTCCCATTTCATAAGCGGGCTGATCAACGGTCGTCAGAGGCGGATCTAAATAGCCAGATACCTTAACATTGTCAAAACCTGTGACTGAAATGTCGTCAGGAATAGAGAGGCCCTGACGCTTGAGCTCATGTATTGCACCAATAGCTATATCATCATTTAAGCAAAAAATAGCAGTAGGCTTGGTCTCGCTACACAACAGTTCGCGTACGCCCTCAATACCTGTTTCTATCGCATAACTCTGACCCACGATATTTTGCTCTAATAAAGGGATACCCTCGTCTGACAAAACCCCGATAATTCCCGCTAATCTGTCACGATGAATTTGACTGGTGCGCTGACCCGCAATAACACCAAATTGAGTATGCCCATATGAAACAAGGTGATGCGCTAAAGCACGCCCTGCGGCATAGTTGTCGAGCTCTACGTAGGGAAACTTTCTATCTCCCTCGATGCGTTCGCAAACGCTTACCATAGGAACATTTTCAGCAAGCTCGGCATCTTGCTCTGAAAAAGGAAAGGAATGATCAAGTTGGATCAGTCCATCTGCACGGTTTGACAAAACCATACCCGCATAGTCGTTTTCTCGGCTTGCTTTACCCTGAGTGTCCCCCAACAAAACCGAGTAACCGTACTCTTGAGCAGCCTGTTCTATTCCTTCTATAATTCGCATAAAGAAAGGGTTGACTAGGTTTGGGACCAAAACAACGAGAGAATTAGACTTGCCTGTTTTTACACTTGTGGCCATCCAATTAGGACGATAGCCAGCAGCCTTTACAGCCTTCATTACCTTTTCACGCGTCTGTTCTGTAACCACATCGGGCATTTTCAGAGTTCTAGACACCGTTGCTGTCGAGACACCGGCCAGCTCACTCACCTTTTTAATATTCGTCATAGACTAATTTTTCTTCGATAAAGGAGATCGTACAAATAACTATTGAACAATGATCACACTATGTAAAGAAAATGGCAAGCCTTTATGTAAACGTTATCATACGACCCTAAAAACGCCTTAAAAAAGCATATTTCACAATTATTCTGATTTTTTTAAGCATACGGGTAGCCCAGAAGACTGTAATCGATTACACTGCTTACAATTTTTTAACGAATCGCTAAATATGTCTTCCAGCATTGCGCTTAAAATGAATACTCAATAAGGCACAATTTCATGTTTAAACAAGTAGTTATAGCAACCCCGTTGATTACAACCCTGTTCGGCTGCAGTCCTCCCTTACCGGAAACAAACAGTGAACAATTCAGCTTAGTTGAAAAAGATCTTGTTCAATACGTCAATCCATTGATGGGCACAGATTCTACTTTTGCGCTCTCAAATGGAAACACTTATCCTGCAATAGCAACACCGTGGGCAATGAACTTTTGGACACCGATGACGGCTCCTATGGGGGACGGCTGGACCTACAAGTATGATGACAACAAAATTAGAGGTATCAAACAAACGCACCAGCCAAGCCCTTGGCTAAATGATTACGGTGCGTTTTCTTTCATGGCGATTACGGGCGAATTACAGTTTAATGAAGACGACCGTGCTTCGTGGTATTCACACAAAGCAGAGCAGGCATCGCCAGATCACTACAGCGTTTATTTAGCCGACTACGACATTACAGCAGAAGTTACACCTACAGAAAGAGCTGCGCAATTTCGCTTCACATTTCCTGACTCAGACAACGCTTTTATTTTGCTTGATGCATTTAACAAAGGCTCAATGGTAAAAATTATTCCCGAAGAGCGCAAAATAATCGGCTATGCAAAAAACAATCACGGTGGCGTACCGGACAACTTTCACAACTATTTCGTGGCTGAGTTTGATACGCCTTTTAGCTTAACACATACGTGGCATGACGATTGGCAACTCAAACCCGATAGCCTGCAAAGTGAAGGTGAGCATGTGGGTGCTATCATTGGCTTTTCCACTCAAAAAGGTGAGCAGATAAATGTAAAGGTGGCATCTTCATTTATTAGTCTTGAACAAGCAGAGCTAAACCTTAAAAGAGAAATCGGCAAGGATTCATTTGAACAAACGCGACAAAAAGCGAATGCCTCTTGGCAAAAAGAACTCTCTCGAATTCAAGTTCAAGATACAAACCTTGAACAAGTTCGCACATTTTATTCTGCGCTTTATCGCGTTTTGCTCTTCCCTCGAAAGTTCTACGAATATGATGAAAACAACAACATCGTTCACTATAGCCCATACAATGGGGAAGTTTTACCAGGTTATATGTTCACTGATAACGGTTTTTGGGACACATTCCGCGCGGTTTTTCCATTTTTTACTTTAATGTATCCCGATTTAAATGCCCAAATAATGGAAGGCCTTGCCAATACCTACAAAGAGTCTGGCTGGCTCCCTGAGTGGGCGAGCCCTGGCCATCGCAACGTTATGATTGGTTCAAACTCCGCCATTAATATCTCCGATGCTTACCTTAAGGGCATTCGTGGATTTGATATAGATACTTTGTATGAAGCGGTGCTTAAGAATGCAGATGTCAACGAGGGGCGTCCCTTGACGTCTGTCGGGCGTGAGGGCGTGGATTATTATAACAAGCTGGGCTACGTTCCCTATGATGTAGGTATACACGAAAGCGCAGCACGCAGCTTAGAATACGCATTTGCCGATTTTAATCTATACAAATTGGCGACAGCGCTTGGGAAAGATGACGATGCAGCTCGCTTTTATGAGCAAGCATTCAACTATAGAAAGCTCTTTGATAGTGAAACCGGCTGGATGAGAGGCAAGAACGAAGACGGTAGCTTTGATCAGAATTTTAATCCACTTAAGTGGGGAGACGCGTTCACTGAGGGTAACGCACTTCACTATACATGGTCTGTCTTTCAAGATATCGAGGGACTAAAAAACCTGATGGGAGGCAATGAAGCATTTGTTGACAAGCTCGATGCTGTTTTCGAAATGCCCCCTGTTTTTGATGATTCTTATTATGGGTTTACCATTCACGAAATAAGAGAAATGCAAATAGTTAACATGGGCAACTATGCGCATGGAAACCAGCCTATTCAGCATATGATTTATCTCTATAACTACGCTGGCGCTCCTTGGAAAACCCAATATCACGTTCGAAACGTGATGAATAAACTTTATAAGCCAACACCAGATGGATATTGCGGCGATGAAGACAACGGTCAGACATCTGCGTGGTATGTATTTAGCGCGCTAGGCTTCTACCCTGTGACTCCGGGCTCGAATCAATATGTGATGGGTAGCCCACTTTTTGACAAGGTTACGCTGTCGGTAAAAGACGGTAAGTCATTTACCGTTACCGCTAAGGGAAATCAAGATAATGCACCCTATATTCAATCTGCAACCCTTGATGGCACTCCACACAACAAAACATGGATTAGCCATCAACAATTAGTCGAGGGTGGCGAACTAGCATTAGAAATGGGAACAACGCCTAACAAGGAGCGTGCCATTGATATCGCAGCATACCCCTACTCATTGTCGTTAGAAAAATAACAACTTTTAAACTATTGGTGCCTGGTCTTGCATGTAGGCCGGGCAATATTGAGAGAAATTAATATGGCCGTTGTTCCAGGAAACACGCGTGTTAGCAGCCAAGGAAATGCAAGCCACTTCGCATTTGCCTCAATGACCACCCTATTTTTTATTTGGGGTTTCATTACCGCGCTTAATGATATTTTAATTCCACACTTAAAAGCATCTTTTGATTTAAGTTACACCCAAGCAATGCTGGTTCAATTCTGTTTTTTTGGTGCCTATTTCGTCGTATCTCCGTTCGCAGGAAAATTACTTGAAAAAATCGGCTACTTAAAAGGAATAATCACCGGCTTATGCACTATCGCAGCAGGTTGTGCACTTTTTTACCCCGCTGCAGAAGTTGGTGTTTATGGCATATTCTTGTTAGGGCTTTTCATCCTCGCTGCTGGTGTAGCAACGTTACAAGTTTCTGCCAACCCTTACGTCGCTGTCTTAGGGCACGAAAGCACGGCAGCAAGTCGGCTGAATTTGGCGCAAGCTATAAACTCTCTTGGGCATACGATTGCACCGCTATTTGGTGCAGCTTTAATTTTTTCCAGTGTTTCATCTTCAGAGGTTGATGCAAAATCGGTACAACTTCCTTACCTAATTCTTGCAGGGGTAATGGTTGCTACGGCAATTGCATTTAAGTTTTTAAAACTCCCTGAGATCACGTACGAATCGAACGATGATACAGACAATAACCAAAGTATATGGGCACAAAAGGGATTAGTTCTAGGCGCTGTAGCGATATTTCTGTATGTCGGAGCTGAAGTATCGATAGGCAGCTTTTTAGTGAACTATTTTGCAGATCCCCGAATCGCGGGCTTAAACCAGCAAGACGCCAGTACGATGGTGTCGTATTACTGGGGTGGCGCGATGATCGGGCGTTTCGTTGGTGCTGCATTAACCAGAATTGTTAAACCAGCTTATGTACTAACCGGCAACGCTTTAATGGCAATCATTTTGTTAATCACTACCACTCAAACGTCAGGTTTAATCGCTATGTGGTCTGTGATAGCGGTTGGCTTTTTCAACTCTATCATGTTCCCTACCATTTTTTCGCTGGCTATTCGAGGTCTTGGAGAGCTCACCAGCCGAGGCTCTGGACTTCTATGCCAAGCAATTGTGGGTGGCGCCTTATTACCTATGATTCAAGGCATGGTAGCAGATATGACATCAGTTCAACTTAGTTATTTTGTTCCAGTTTGTGCGTACATTTACATCGCTTGGTATGCGGTTAACAGCCGACGCTTTTCTTAACTATTGACGATGCATCACATTTTTCAATTTTAGAGGTAGTGCTATGCGCTTTTTTGATCAGAATTTTCTATTATCACACTGTAAATCAATTCTCGATTTTTACACTCGCCGTGTTGTAGATGATACAGGCGGTTATCATCAAAATTATTTGGATGATGGTTCACTTTTTAATACTCATTTCAAACAACTTGTGAGCAGTACACGTATCATCGTCAATTACGCAACTGCCTCGATTGTTTTTAAAAACGAAGACTATCGCCGCATTGCTCAACATGGTCTTGACTACTTAGAGCAAATCCATTGGCAACCTGAATCCCAAACCTATGCATGGACGCTTAATAACCATCAGCCGCTTGATATGACGCAGCAAGCATACGGCTACGCGTTCGTTCTACTCGCTTACTCGGCCCTTTTTAAGGCGAAAATAGTAAAAGATAAGAAAGCCTTAATTCGCACTTACAACCTGTTAGAGGAGCGTTTTTGGCAAGCTGAATATGGCTTATATGCTGACGAAATTAGTCCAAGCGGAGAATTAAGTGAATACAGAGGCCAAAATTCAAACATGCACTTATGTGAAGCAATGCTTGCGGCTTATGACGCAACAAAAGACGTGCTGTTTTTAGACCGTGCATCAGAGATTGCCAGCAACATCGTACAACGCCAAGCGGCCCTCACCGACGGTCTGATTTGGGAACACTACACCCCAAATTTCCAACCTGACTGGGAATACAACAAAGACGATCCTAAAAATCTGTATCGTCCATGGGGATTCCAACCGGGCCACCAAACTGAGTGGACAAAGCTGTTACTCACTTTACACCGTTTCCGACCTGAATCATGGCAGGTCGCCGCTGCTCAAACTCTGTTTGATCGCGCATATGACATCGCATGGGACAATGAGAATGGCGGCTTGATATACGGTTTTGCCCCCAATGGTAATTGGTGTGATACCGACAAGTACTTTTGGGTACAAGCAGAGAGTTTTGCTGCGGCAGCCATGCTCTATCACGTGACTAACGAAGCGCGCTATCTGGAATGCTACAACAGTCTATGGAATTACAGCTGGGAACATATGGTCGATCACAAGTACGGCGCTTGGTACAGATTACTAGATCAACAAAATAATGCTTATAACAACGAGAAAAGTGCGGCTGGAGCGAAATGTGACTATCACACATTAGGCGCTTGCTTTGAAGTGTTACGGACTTTAAGACACAACGCATAACAAGGACATACGGCCGAGAGTGCGGCTTTTTATTTAAAGGACGAGTTCATGAAATATACTGTATTACTAGCGCTAGTAGTCGCTCTTTTTTCGTGTAAACAAAGTTATAACCCAAAGACACAAAAAGACGCACTTAAGGAAGACGTGCTTAGTTACGTTGACCCGTTCATCGGAACTGATGGTAAAGGTAAAACATTTCCCGGTGCAACAATACCTTATGGAATGGTCCAGTTAAGTCCAGATAATGGTCGAGGCGGATGGGATTGGATATCTGGTTATTTTTACCCAGACAACATCATTGCAGGGTTCAGTCATACACATTTGTCTGGCACAGGAGCGGGAGACCTTTATGATATCTCGTTTATGCCATTAACTGAGCCTTATTCGCGGGTGACAACAGAAGGGGGGCCATCAGAAGGAACGATTGTTTCCCATTTTAGTCACGAGCAAGAACAGGCTTCTCCAGGATTTTACCAAGTCTTTCTTGAAGACTATGGCATTCAGGTAGAACTGACAGCTGGTTTGCGAACTGGTTATCAACGCTACACTTACCCTAAATCAGCTACTCAGGGCATCGTTAGAATAGACTTGGGATATAGTAGAAACTGGGACAAGACCGTTGATACAAAACTAACGGTTATTGATGACTATACTGTCGCAGGTTACCGCATGTCCTCTGGGTGGGCCACCGACCAACGGGTTTACTTTTACACTGTGTTTTCTCATCCTATTTCGCACTACGTTCTGGGACAAGAAAACGCTACATCTAACGTAAACTCCGCAAAAGGTGAGGGTGTGATTTTCGAAGGGAGTTTTTCTCTTGATAAAACGCGAGTTATTACGGCTCGCACCTCCCTTAGTTCTGTTAGTGTGGAAAATGCGAAAAATAACCTACTAAAAGAAGGCCTAAAAAAGACTTTTCAAACCGTGAAGCACGAAGCAGAAAATCATTGGCGACAAGAGTTAGCAAAGGTCGATATTGATGCATCGCAAACCACCAAAATCCAATACTACACCGCCCTCTATCATGCCGCATTAGCCCCCCGAGTGTATTCTGATGCAAACGGTCAATATAAAGGCCCGGACGGAAATGTTCACACTACAGATAGCGATTACCGGTACGATTTCTTTTCGCTTTGGGACACATTTAGAGCATTGCATCCTTGGAAGACATTGGTCTCACCTTCGCAAAATCAGGAAATGATGAGAACGCTGCTAGAGCATTACGATATTGCCGGCAGACTACCTGTATGGATATTTCAGGGTAATGAAACTGACATGATGATGGGTTACCACTCTGTACCTGTTTTAGTAGACGCTTTCCTCAAGAATCCTGACAGCCTTCCAGGCGATAAAATTCTAGCTGCAGCATTGCATAGTGCTACTCAATCGGATTTTGGCGTAGATGAATATCAACGGTTAGGTTATGTTCCTTATGAATATGGATCGTGGAATGTGTCTCTAACCCTTGAATATGCATATGACGATTGGGCTATCGCCAAACTTGCGCAAGCGCTGGGAAACATGGAAATTTACAATCGTTTTTTAGCGCGCTCAAAAAACTATCATCATCACTTCGATGCACAAACCAACTTTATGCGAGCGAAAAGCCAAGAGGGCTCATTTAGGTCCTCATTTGACCCAAATGCATATCATCCTGAAGACTATTGTGAAGCAAATGCATGGCAATACAGTTTTTTTGTTCCCCATGATATCAATGGCTTAATTAAGCTGATGGGAGGAAACAGTGCTTTTTCTTCAAAACTCGATGACATGTTCAATACTCAACAAGATGCCTCTACTTTCCCAGAGTGGATATCTGGCACCATAGGTCAATATGTTCATGGGAATGAGCCTAGCCACCATGTTCCATATCTGTATCAATTTGTTGGGCAATCACATAAGACGCAAAAAATTGTCAGAGAAATAATGCGAGACCTATACAGTAATGACCCAAATGGCTTGGCTGGAAACGAAGATGCAGGACAAATGTCAGCTTGGTATTTGTTTAGTGCACTCGGCTTTTACCCCGTCGATCCAGTAACCGGAGAGTATATATTAGGTAGCCCAGCCGTTGACTCAGCGGATATTCATTTAGAGAATGGGAAGACCTTTTCTGTTAGAACTATTAACCAAGCCGACGACCACGTTTATGTCGCTTCAGTTAGCCTAAACGGCAAACCTTTAGAAGGTTTCACACTTTCTCATCGCGATATAATGGCAGGTGGAGTTTTAGAGTTCAAAATGAGTAAACAGCCATGAAACGCTTATTTTTAGCACTATCAACACTGCTCTGTATAACGTCTGTTTCTGCTGGAAACAGTGAGTACGTCAACCCATTTATTGGCACCTCGAATTTTGGCGCAACCCACCCTGGGGCGCAATATCCCAATGGTTTAGCTTCAGTGTCTCCGTTTAACGTTGCTTTTGGTGGTGATACTAACCCTACGAAAAAGGACGATAGTTGGAACTCGCGCGGCTACATTTATGAAAATGGCTACTTAACTGGTTTCAGCCATTTAAACCTAAGCGGTGTTGGTTGCCCTGAAGCAGGCGTGCTATTGCTTATGCCTACTGCCGGTAAACTTATGCTTGAAGCAGAAAAGTACGGTTCTACATACTCAAATGAACAAGCAAAGCCGGGCTATTATCAGGCCTTTTTAGACAAGTATAAAATTAAGGCCGAGGTCACAAGTACATTAAGAACAGGGTTGAGCCGCTTCACTTTCCCTAAAGGAAAGTCTCACATTTTGATGAATCTCGGACTTGGACTAACCAACGAAACTGGAGGAATGATTAACGTAGTTTCAAATACTGAAATTGAGGGTATGCGTACACTAGGTACATTTTGTTATCACTCTGAGGACGTTCGCCCCGTATATTTCGTTGCCCAATTTAACAAGCCAGCAATAAGCCATGGTGTTTGGAAAAAGATGCCAGCTTACAAAAATGTTGAAGCCGATTGGGTTGGATATAACGATACAGTGAAACCCTACGTTAATTATTCCGCTCCAATGGCCGGAGACGATGTAGGTGCATGGTTCGACTTTGATACGACTGAAGACGAACAGGTGCTGGTGAAAATTGGAATTTCATTTGTCAGCATTGAAAATGCACGAGCAAACTTACAGGCAGAACAGCCAAGTTTCGATTTCGAAAATACGTATTCGTCTAATATCAAAGCGTGGGACAGTTACTTGAATCGGGTTGAAGTAGAGGGTAAGCAAGACGACAAAGTAAAATTTTACAGTGCACTCTATCATACCCTCATCCATCCCAGTATTTTTCAAGATGTTAACGGAGACTACCCACTAAACGGCGCAAATGGGGTTGGCAATACATCAGGGAATCGCTATACCGTTTATTCCCTGTGGGATACTAACCGTAACGTGCACCCTCTCCTCAGTTTATTGTACCCCGAACTGCAAGAAGATATAGTGAAAAGCGCTATTGCCATGTCTAAAGAAAGCGGATGGCTTCCGAAGTGGGAGCTCTATGGAATGGAAACACAAGTGATGGTTGGCGACCCAGCCACGCCAATGATCGCTGATACGTATTTGCGCGGTATTCAAAATTACGACATTGAAGCTGCTTACAAAGCAATGGTACGTTCTGCAGACCAGCAAATCGACAATCTTATAAGGCCAGAAAGTAAAGACTATCTCAGGTTAGGCTATGTTCCCTACGATAACGAAGGCCCCTATGATGGTAGCGTATCAACAAGCTTAGAATACTACCTTGCCGATTACAGTCTAGCTCAGCTTGCAAGGTCTTTGGGAAAGCTTGATGATCATAAGCGTTATCTACAAAGAGCAATGCAATATCGTAAGCTTTTCGATAAGGAAACGGGTATGTTACGCCCCAAGAACCGAAACGGAAATTGGCTCATACCTTACGATCCAGAACTTGGCAAAAACTTTGAGCCTGCTCCAGGATATATCGAAGGAAATGCTTGGAATTATCGTTTCTATGTCCCTTTTGACACACCTGGGCTTATTCAGCTTTTAGGCGGAGAACAAGAGTTCTACAACGAATTGAACGCAACATTTGAAACCGACAACTTTGATATGGCGAACGAGCCGGATATTACCTATCCGTTTTTGTACAACTTTATCCCAGGGAAAGAAGCAAAAACAGGTGAGCGCGTACGGAATTTAATTTCAACGCACTTTAGTACCGCACCGGGAGGGATCCCAGGAAATGACGACACGGGAACCTTGTCCGCTTGGTTAGTCTTTAGCATGATGGGTATTTACCCTATTAGCCCTGCGGTGATGGACTATGCTGTGTTCACGCCAACATTTTCAAGCGTTAAAATAAACTTGAATAGCGACTACTACAAAGGTAAGACTTTCAAGATTCAAAAAGCTAATGGAGGCATTGTAGAGTTTGAAGGAAAACCGCTCTCTGTGCCTTTTATTTCTCATAAAGTCATCACCAAGGGTGGCACTTTACAAGTTAATTAAATGGAGTGGCATTAACGTTCAATACCCGATTGAACGTTAATGCCTCAAAGAGTGGAGTTGGCCGTAAGCCGGGTTCTGTCGTGGGCAACCATTCCTCTAGATCAGCAATCGCTCACTGATTCAAGCAACCTACCCGATCCCCATGCGGGCCACACGTTGAG